>FWPV01000891.1_pt1 | contig 88831 bp, 81 predicted proteins | sample 2228371 | NCBI WGS metagenome assembly FWPV01 (sample SAMEA103939776, study PRJEB20133) | metagenome
TTTGAAGTTAATTTACTAAAAACCCTACTTCAACAGATACTTAAGTTTCTTATGATTTAATCACCATAATTACATCTGCAAGTCTATAGGTTGGACTGATTTAACCATTGACAAACACAGCACAATTAGCAGAAAATAACTCGATCAAACAGTCGAACAGTCACAGTCCCACTTCCAATCCCGGCTACTCTTCCAACATTTGCTTCACCTCATTCAACTTCATCAGGGCTTCAATCGGAGTGAGTGTATTCACGTCAACGGCTTGCAGGCGTTCCAGTACTTCTTTCAGCTTTGGATCTTCCATTTGGAACATCTGTAATTGCATGGCCGGCAGGTTCTTCATGGTTTGTTTTCCGCTGATCTGGGCTCTGTCTTGTTCCAGTTGCTGCAAGATATGCTTGGCCCTGCTCAGCACTTTTGCCGGCACTCCGGCCATCCGGGCCACATGGATACCGAAGCTGTGTTCGCTGCCGCCCGGTTTCATCTTGCGCAAGAAAAGCACATTACCATCCGCTTCTTTCACTGCGATGTGGTAGTTCAAAACGCCATCGCTTTTTCCTTCCAGCTCATTTAACTCATGGTAATGGGTCGCGAAAAGCGTCTTTGGCTTGGTCTCGTGCTGGTTCAAATATTCAGCGATGCTCCAGGCCAATGAAACGCCATCGTAGGTGGAGGTACCACGCCCGATTTCATCCAATAGAATGAGAGAGCCCGGTGAGAGGTTATTCAGAATGCTGGCCGTCTCCATCATCTCTACCATAAAGGTCGATTCGCCGGAGGAAATATTATCAGAGGCGCCCACGCGGGTAAAGACTTTATCAACCACCCCAATACTTGCCTTTTTAGCCGCTACAAAACAGCCCATCTGGGCCATCAAAACCGCTAAGGCTGTTTGGCGTAGAATAGCCGATTTACCGCTCATATTCGGACCGGTAAGGATTATCATCTGCTGGGATCCGTTGTTCAGGTAGATATCGTTCGGGATATACTCCTCGCCTGTTTTGAGCATTTTTTCAATTACGGGGTGACGGCATTCCAGTAGCGATAATTCGCCGCTCTCTTCCATATCCGGCTTGCTGTAGCGGTTCTCGCGCGCTATCTGCGCAAAGGACTGCAGGCAATCCAACTGGGCCAATATTCTGGCATTCAGCTGCATGGCGGGTATATACTGCATCGCGAATTGCAACAATTCCAAGTACAACTGTTGTTCTAAGTCGCGGATCTTGTCTTCCGCGCCCATGATTTTCTCTTCGTAGGTCTTGAGCTCCTCGGTGATATAGCGCTCCGCATTCACCAAAGTTTGCTTCCGAATCCATTCGCTCGGCACCTTGTCTTTGTGGGCATTGGTTACCTCGAGGTAATAGCCAAACACATTGTTAAACGCCACTTTAAGCGATGGGATACCCGTTTTTTCGCTTTCTCTTTTTTGCAGGGAAGCGAGGTAGTCTTTGCCGCTGTAAGCTATCTCCCTGAGCTCATCCAGCTCGGCTGAAACACCTTTTTTGATGGCATTTCCTTTCGCTAGCTGCACCGGGGCTTCCGGTTCGAGTTCAGATTCGATTCGTGTAGCGAGTTTTTCACATAAATTCAGTTGCTCACCCAAAGCCAGCAAACTGGTTTCATTAACCCCCAAGAGCGCCTCCCGAAGCGGAAGCACGGCTTGCAGAGCCTTTTTCAAGTGAACCAGTTCACGCGGGTTTACCTTGCCCATGGCCACTTTGGAAACCAAACGCTCTAAGTCGCCGGCCTCCCTTAAGCTGAACTCCAGCTTCTCTCGGAGAGCACTATCATTCAGCAGATAGTCTACCACTGCATGGCGACGGCGTATCTCGTGGATATCCCGCAAGGGCAATAAGACCCACTTCCTCAGCAGGCGGGACCCCATGGGACTGATATTCTTATCCAGCACATCAATTAGGCAGCTACCGCCTTCATGGCTCGGCCTCACCAATTCCAGGTTTCGGATGGTAAACCGATCCAACCAAACGTGCTCTCCTTGGTCTATTCTGGAGATCTGAGCGATGTGTTGCTGTTCATTATGATGGGTTTCGCTCAAGTAATGCAAACAGGCGGAAGCAGCCACCACGCCCAAGTTGAGTTCTTCAATACCGAAGCCCTTGAGGTTCTTGGTTTGAAAGTGGGTAGTCAGTTTTTCTCTAGCGAAATCTTCGCCGTAGATCCAGTCGTCTTGGGCATAGACATAAAAACCATCGCCAAAAATCTCCGTAAAATCCTTCCGAAACGCTTTGTTGATTAACACCTCCGAAGGCTGAAATCCTTGCAGGAGTTTATCGGCATAATCCGCTAAACCCTCGGCTACCAGAAACTCACCGGTTGAGATATCCAAAAAAGCTAAACCAAAGCGTCCCTTTTCGTGGTGGATGGCTGCGAGGTAGTTGGCCCTTCGTGATTCAATCACTTTTTCGCTAAAGGCTACCCCGGGTGTTACCAATTCGGTAACGCCGCGTTTTACGATTGTCTTGGTGGTTTTAGGGTCTTCCAGCTGATCGCAAATGGCGACTCTTTGTCCGGCGCGCACCAACTTAGGCAAATAGGTATCCAATGCGTGGTGTGGGAAGCCGGCTAGCTCTACCTCATTGGCTGAGCCATTACCTCGTTTGGTGAGTGTGATCCCCACAATTCGGGCTGTGGTAACGGCATCTTCACCGAAGGTCTCATAGAAATCGCCTACCCGAAAGAGGAGCAATGCTCCGGGGTATTTTGCTTTAATTTGCGCATATTGGCGCATGAGAGGTGTTTCCGATGCTTTCTTGGCCACAATTCCAGCTTTATGAGCCGCAAATTACAGAATATAGAACTGAATCGTTTAAGTGTGGAGGATTTTAAAGAAGCCGAAAAAATCCCTTTGGTATTGGTGCTTGAAGATATTCGCAGCATGAGCAATGTAGGCTCCTTATTTCGTACGGCCGATTCCTTTCGCTTAGCGAAGATCTGCCTTTGCGGAATTACCGGAACACCACCGCACAAAGAAATCAGAAAAACCGCCTTGGGCGCAGAAGAATCTGTGGCTTGGGAGAAATACGCCGATGCCTTAGCCTGCGTAAAGCAACTGCAAGCAGAGGGCTTTGCATGTTATGCACTGGAACAAGCAGAACAAGCCCATTGGCTGCATGAATTCGAAGCAAAAGGTAAAATGGCCTTGGTAGTAGGAAGCGAAGTAGATGGTGTAACGCAAGAGGTGATGGATGCCTGCGATGGCGTAATTGAAATAGCGCAATACGGCACCAAACACTCCCTCAATGTAGCCGTAGCAGGCGGCATCGCGAGTTACCAGCTCGCCACGCATTTACTTAATAGCGGTATTTCAGCGTAGTTTGGTAAACGGCTGTGGAATCGAACAGCTCGACAAACGATTTTTTCTCTTCAAAAAAGGCGAGGGTATCCGTTTTAACATAAGTGTAACGCCAACGTTCGTAGCTGGTAGGCATGCGTTCTGATTTGATGGCAATCAAGGGTCTTCCGTTTACGCTTACTTCAGGGATTTGCTGCGGAGAACGCGACTTCTCGCTAGAAAGGAAAGTAATTCCTAGGCTGAGGGTATCTTGGAACTTTGTAAAAAAAACATCCGCGAATACGGTCATGTCGAGTTGAATTTTACCACTTCCCGAATCGGCTTTTACCTTGCGCGGCTTCCAATAGTACATCCAACCTCTGTCGCCCGCAGGATAGCTGATTTGGTCGCTGCCCCTGTCAATGGAGAGGGAACACGACATCAATCCGAAGACGAAGAAAACAAGTAAAGCCTTTTTGTGCATTTTATTCAAAACTGGAAGAGAGGAAATCCGGTTCTTGGTTAAACAACACCAAGGCCTCCTTTTCAGATGGCAGCCGAAGGTCGAGTTTCAGCGGATTAGCGCTCCCTGACTCATAGAAATATAAGGTATACGACCAGCTATCGGCCAATTTTCGCAAAATGGCTTCGCATGCCACACCGTTAACCTGCACCGTCTTTTGACTCACTTTACCAAAGGTGTTCGTATCGATTGAAATCAATTGGCCTAAATCAGCCTGAAAGGGAATGGAAACAAAAAGCCATTTGTTTTTGGCTTGGAAAACTTTGTTCAAGATACTGAGCGTGTCTCCGCCCGCTTTGAATTCTTGGCTCAATTGAGGTGTTAGTGCACTTGGTTTCCAAGCTTGAGCCGGATCGAACTTCAGTTTCGATTGCGAACCGAAACGCAGCGCATGATCGGTAGAACATGAAGCAAAACCAATCGCCAGTACAAAGGCAAATAGAAGCCGGACGACGAATTCTCGTCCGGCCTTGGATTTTCTCATTTTACTCACCCGTTACGATGGTTTCGTAGGTAATGATGATTCCTAAAACGTCTTTTTTCTTGAAATCGACAGTAGAAATTTTAGTGATACCGCCATTTCTAGCAGCTGATTGGATAGAAGCATCCACATCGAAGCACAAAACTTGGAAGAAGCATGTACCTTTTGAAGTACCTACTTTAGATCCTACTTGATTTGAAGTTGCTGCAACCGGAACGGTGATTGAACAGCTGGCGAGTATTGCTGAAGCAGCAACTACGCCCAATACATTTCTTAATTTTTTCATAGTGTATAAGTGTTAAACTGAGCGCAAAATAGAAAAAAAAGTCCGGCCTAAAGACCGGACTCCTCTTAATTTCTAAAAGATTTTACCCTTACTCTACAACGAAGAATTGCACACGGCGATTCGCTTGTAGGGAAAGCGCATCGGTTCCTTTGGCGATAGGTACTTTTTCGCCATTGGATTGTACCTCGATTGAGTTGGCATCTACACCAAAGCTTTCAACCAATACTTTCTTTACGGCTTCAGCGCGAGATAATGCGAGTTGCTCGTTGCGTTTTTCAGATCCACGGAAATCCGCGTTTCCGATGATCAATATCTTCACTCCAGCGGATCGTTTGATTGCCTCTGCAATCCCTTGCAAATCTACATAGTGGGTTGGCTTGATGGTAGAAGAACCTGTTTCAAACAAGATAGCCGGCATAAAGCCTAATCCACCTGTGCTTAGTCCACCTTTAGGCGCTAATTTGCGAGCCAATTCTTTGGTCATGATAGGAATACCTTGGTGGTTCACCATATAGCTTGTGTCTGTGTTTGGCGATAAGTCCATCACATCAGGTACACCGTCTTTATCGGCATCTGCTGCACGGCCTTTGTCATCCACTTGGGCTCCTTTTGGCGAGTTTGGTTCTTCGTCTAATACATCAGCCACACCGTCGCCATCTGTATCAACCGCTTTACCGTTGCCGTAAACATTGGCTCCGGCAGGGGTTGTATTGTCTTTATCGAAGTAATCGGCCACTCCATCGCCATCTTGATCGCCACTTAGCTCTTCAACTTTCTTTTCTACTTTAGCGATGTCTTCGTAAATGGCTTCAACAGGGTTAATCCATTCTACATGCTCCTTGCCTTTTTTACCTAATTTAAACTGCAATCCAACTTGTACAAAATGAGAAACGTCTTTGCCTTGATTTGCAAACGAGGCGTACTGGATACCGTCAATCAAATCTGAAAAATTGTATCGTACATTGTATTCTAGACCAAGAGATACGCTATTGCTAATACTATATCGAAAACCAGCCGAACCACTTATAGAAAATGTCATATCAGAGAATGTTTCCGATTGCAAGGTTCTAAGAATCGTGTCGTTGGCATCAATGAATTCACTCGTTAAGTCATTACTTTGAATACCATAACCACCCGCAACGAAGAAGTTTAGCTTTCTAGCCTTCCTCAAAAAAGAAATATTGCCTGCTGTTAGAGTAATCTGAGGCTGAATCTCCCAAAAATTGTTAGTGAAATCATATTGACTGTAAGGACGTCCTGCCGGATCCTCTGCGCCTTTTAATTGTCCGTAGTTACCAAGTAACCGAAAGCCCAAGGTGTGTGAGAAATTATATTGCAAATTTAAACCTGCCACATAACTAAAACCCGGTTCACGAGCATCACCAGTATAAGTGGCAACACCTCCTTGTAAACCCAATTGCCAGCGTTTAGCATCTCCATTGGGCCAAACACTTTTTTTTCCTTTCGACTGAGCCGAGGCGGGCATGGCCAACAGGGCGGCAGCAGCCAGAATGAGCACTTTTTTCATATGCTAATGATTATGGTAATTTTTATTGTTCTACACAAGTCTACAAAATAAAAATTGAATCCCTAAGCAATTAATGTGAATACAACCCCCACCCTATCATAGTTTCGGCTAATTTCAACACAAATTTCACTGGTATTGAGCTGAAGCAAATACTGGGGAATATACTGGTTGCGCTCCTGGGTATAGCCCTTGTCAACTAAGGCTTTTTTCGCTTTAAAGACTTTGTCTAACTTCTTTTCCTCCTGCTGACGTTGTTCCGTCAACATATCAGACTCTGCCTTTTTCATGTTTTTTTCCAGCTGATTAAAACTATCGGCCAGAGGCTTGGCCCATTTGGGTAAGTATGCGGCTATCTTTCCTATGCTTCCATCCTTTAATTCAGCCAAGGCATTTAATTCAGAGGCCAAATGGCTTAAACTTTTGCCCGATTTTGTGAATACCAAGGTCTCCAGATCCACGTCTTCTTGAAATAAATCGGCAACCGACAATCCCATTTTTTCCAAGTTCTCGGCCTGCTTGGGATTCACTACGAAAACACTCTTTCTGTTTTCTAAAATAGGAAAAGGCACATTGAATAAATCAAATACTTCTTTGAGCTGCAGCCAATAGGCTATTTCACCCGGTCCGCCGATATAGGCTAAGTTGGGTAAAATACATTCTTGGTAAACCGGCCTCAATACGACGTTCGGACTAATTCTATCAAGCTTTTCACTTACAAAATCGTGCAATCCATCCGCTTCACACAAGGTTAATCCTTCTGCCGTTTTGTAGGTGTTCCCTTCCTTTACAATCCGGTCGCGCAGGGTGCCATCAAAGTAAAAGAGGTTAATTTCTCGGGGGTTCAGCTGACGCGCATAGTGCTTTTCTAATTCAACACTCTGCGCTTCCACTGCTTCATAGCTCTTGCCTTCCATGAGTTCAGCAAGGATAATCGGCTTGAAGAGTTCTTTCAATTGAAGATCGTCCGGATCTAAAACAAGCAGCCCCTCTTCTGCAAAAAGCCTATGCACCAATTCGCGCGTGGCTTGGGCAAAGTTCTGTTTGCCGGAATAAGCCTCGCTAAACAAAGCCGAGAATTCTTTCCAGCCTTCTTGTCGGCTAAAAACCTCCTCCAATTCAGCATTGAGCTCAAGCAAACCTTCTGTGGTTCGATGTCCAACCGGACCGCCAAAGCCCGGCGCATTATCCCAGATTAAATTCTTATTGAAAATCTCCAAATGATTCACTTCCGCGAAATCGTGGTCTTCTGTCGCCATCCAAAATACCGGCACAAAATGCTTATCCGGGAATTCCGCCTTCAACTTTCTGCTCAAGGCTATGGCCGATACGATTTTCCAATAGACGTACATCGGGCCCAGGAAAATATGAATCTGCTGTCCGGTAGTGATGGTAAAGGTATTGTCCAAAAGCAGACTATCCAGCTGGGCTTTGGTTAAATCAGGTAAACTTAGTCCGGCATATTGCTGCTGCAAGGCATGGTGCAAGACCTTTCGGTTTTCTGAACGAAATGTTCTGGAGGAAATTTGCTTTTCAAAGCCGGCCTTGTTCGGCCAATTGGAAATAAACGGTGTTATCTCGGGTTTCTGAGCGATGAAATCCAAGGCTAAAGAGGAATAAAGCCCTGACTTCTCGGGTGCAATAGGCAATAACTGCATGGCGCTAAATTACAATATCACCGTAAAGGTCGAAGGCCGAAGCTTGATTTATCTTCACATTCGCGAAGTCGCCAAGTCGAACAAAATGGTCTTTCTTGCTCACTAACACCTCGTTATCAACCTCCGGTGAATCGAACTCCGTACGGCCGATAAAATACCCCCCTTCTACTCTATCGAAGAGCACTTTATAGGTTTTACCTACTTTTTCTTGGTTTAGCTCAAACGACACTTCTTCTTGCACTTCCATCAGCTCTGCTGCACGTTGTTCTTTCACTTCTTCCGGCACATCATCAACTAAACCACCGGCATGCGTGTTCTCTTCATGCGAATACGTGAATACGCCCAATCGCTCAAACTTCGCTTCACGGATGAAGGCTTTTAATTCTTCAAAATCTTCTTCTGTTTCACCCGGGTGACCTACCAGCATGGTGGTACGCAACGCAATGCCCGGCACTTCTGCACGGATGGTATCAATCAGTTCCAAGGTTCTGCGCTTGCTTATACCGCGGCGCATGGCTTTGAGCATGTTATCGGTGATATGCTGTAGTGGCATATCGATGTACTTGCAAATGTTAGCGTGCTTCTTCATCACGTCCAAAGCATCCATAGGAAACTGACTTGGGTACGCATAGTGTAAGCGAATCCAATCCAAACCTTCTACTCCCGCCAAGGCATCCATCAGAGCACCCAGCTTACGTTCATTGTAAATATCTAAGCCGTAGTAGGTGGAATCTTGAGCGATGAGCATGATTTCTTTGGTACCGTTTTTCACCAAATGTTCCGCTTCCTTTACCAATTGTTCAATAGGCTTGGAAACGTGGTTACCGCGCATCAAGGGAATGGCGCAGAAGGAACATGGACGATTACAGCCCTCCGAAATCTTCATGTACGCGTAATGTGTTGGGGTGGTGATTAACCGTTCCCCTATCAACTCATGTTTGTAATCGGCACCCAGCGTATTGAGCAAACGCGGTAATTCTAAGGTTCCAAACCAGGCATCCACTTCCGGAATTTCCTTTTCTAAGTCTTCTTTGTAGCGATGCGATAAACAGCCGGTAACGTAAACGCGGTCAATAGCTCCTTGCTCCTTGCGGTCTACGTATTCCAAGATGGTATCGATCGACTCTTTCTTCGCATTGTCGATAAAACCACAGGTATTGATGATCACGATATTGGAGTCGTCTTTCTCCGCTTCGTGGCTCACCTCCAAGTCGTTGGCTTTGAGTTGCGACATCATCACTTCAGAGTCGACCAAGTTTTTGGAACAACCCAGGGTGATGATATTAATTTTATCCTGCTTGTGATTGCGTGCGCGCATGCTTAATTCGAAAATAAGGAATCGATAAATTCGTGTTTGTTGAAGACTTGTAAATCTTCCATACCCTCGCCAACGCCAATGTAGCGAACCGGGGTTTTAAACTGTTCGGATACACCAATAACCACACCGCCTTTGGCTGTGCCGTCGAGTTTGGTTAAGGCCAAAGCATTTACCTCGGTAGCCGCGGTAAACTGTTTGGCTTGCTCAAAGGCATTCTGTCCGGTAGAAGCATCCAAAATCAAAAGTATTTCATGCGGAACGTCCTCGGTAAGTTTCTGCATAACGCGCTTAATCTTGCTCAGTTCATTCATGAGATTCACCTTGTTATGCAGGCGCCCGGCGGTATCAATAATACATACATCGGCTTCTTGCTCAATAGCGGCTTTAACGGCTTCGTAAGCTACAGCGGCCGGATCAGCGTTCATGCCTTTTTCAATCACCGGTACCCCAACACGGGTACCCCAGATTTTAAGTTGGTCTACTGCCGCGGCGCGGAAGGTATCAGCCGCACCCAATACCACTTTGTAGCCTTTCTGCTTGTATTGGTACGCCATCTTACCGATGGTGGTGGTTTTGCCTACCCCGTTCACACCCACTACCATGATAACATAAGGGCGTTTTCCTTCGGGCAAGTTGAAATCTTGGCTCAAGTGAGCTTCCGGTTCCGGTAATAAAGCGGTAATTTCCTCCCGAAGCAAGGTATTGAGTTCCGCTTCGCCTAGGTATTTATCGCGACTCACACGGTCTTGAATCCGTTCGATAATTTTGATGGTGGTATTGATACCCACATCGCTGCTCACCAAAATTTCTTCCAGTTCATCCAGAAAATCATCGTCTACGGTGGAGCGACCGGCCAAGGCTTTACCGATACGGCTGAGCAAACTGGTTTTGGTTTTTTCCAGTCCTTGATCCAACTTGGCTTTCTTCTCTTTGGAGAAAAAATTAAATAGTCCCATTGTGTAAAAGGCTTAAAAACAAAAAAAGCTTCCTGATTGAAACAGGAAGCTTAACGTATCGTTTTAAAAGACATTAGGCTTTGAACGCGTCTTTAGCCGCTTCAGCCGGTAACATCTCTTCTTTAAAGGTATATGAACCAGATTTTGCTGAACGAACCGCTCTAATTACGCGTGTCCATTCTTTTCCGGCACCTTCTTTTCTCAGTGTTGCAACTACCTTCTTAGCCATGCTTATTTAATTTCTTTGTGTACAGTAACTTTTTTCAGCACTGGGTTGAATTTTTTCAATTCCAAACGCTCAGTTGTATTCTTCTTGTTCTTGGTAGTGATGTAACGAGACATTCCCGGCATGCCGCTTTCTTTGTGCTCGGTACACTCTAAAATTACCTGAACTCTATTGCCTTTCTTAGCCATTGCTATTCTTAATTATCAGATTTTACCAGTTTTCTCCCATTCTCTCAAACAGGCGTAAATTCCTTTTTTATTAATGGTTCTCATAGCAGAGGTAGATACCTTCAAGGTAATCCATCTATCCTCCTCAGGAATATAAAATTTCTTCACTTGAAGATTCGGGTTAAAACGACGGAGTGTCTTCTTGTTAGAGAAACTAACATGATGGCCTACCATCGCCTTTTTGCCTGTTAAATCACAAACTCTCGACATGACATTTTCTTTAAAAGGACTGCAAAGATAATACGTTTTTACATCTGCGCAAACGACGCGCTAAAAATATTGGAGGAAAATACGGTGGGATTTTTAGATCAGTCATGAATCTGCCAAGAGTACATCAATCCGGCGTTTCTAGAATTGAACAGTCCTACAGCCTAAGGCAAGAGGCTTCCATCAAATCCAAAGGGTAACATGTGATTCACTCCTCTAAAACACCAAACTTGTTCTCCGGAGCCTAGCCATACATGCAAAGGCTGCTGAAACCGAATTTCATATTCGCGTAAGCTTTGTAAACAGGCTCCACAGGGCGCGGCCGGCTCAGGTAAATCGCCATTCGCCGTTAGCGCGACTATCGCTAAATTCTTTCCGGATTGCTCAGGGAATTGGGCTCCGGCTGAAAAAACAGCTACCCGCTCAGCGCAGAGTCCGCTGGGATAGGCGGCATTTTCCTGGTTATTGCCATCTACAATACGTCCATCCTGCAATTCCAAAGCAGCCCCTACCTGAAACCGGGAATACGGCGCATAGGCTTTTACGGCATTGGCCTTCGCTCTATCCAGTAATGTTTTGATATCCTCCGGAAGTTCCGACGCACTCCACTTTTCAAGCTCGATTTCTTTGCTGATTTTTTCCATTGCTTTCTCCCTTAATTATAGCTTTGCGACCATGCAGCGCAAGATACTTCTTTTTGGTGCCGGCAAATCGGCCTCTTACCTGATCGATTTTTTTGTTCAACAGGAAAACTACCTTCTTAGTATAGTAGATCCTTCCGGCGAACAGGTGCTCCAAAGGTATCCGGGTAAGCCTCGTCTGCAACTACTTCAACTCAACATAGAAGAGGCCTCTGCGGTTTTGGAGACGATGAAAAACCACGACCTCGTAATCTCCATGCTGCCGGCCACTATGCACCCCACCATCGCGCGGTACTGCTTGCAAGCGGAGAAATCCCTCTTTACCGCTTCCTATGTTTCAGATGAGATGAGAGGCTATGATGCGGAGGCCAAATCCAAGGGCCTTCTCTTTATGAATGAAGTTGGACTTGATCCGGGCATCGATCATATGTCGGCCTTGCTTTTATTGGATACCCTGCGTAAACAAGGCGCAGAAATCAACGGATTCTATTCCTATACCGGCGGACTCATCGCTCCGGAATCCGATACCAACCCCTGGCATTACAAATTCACCTGGAATCCGCGCAATGTGATTTTGGCGGCGCAAGGTGGGTTGGCTCAGCTGAAAGAAGACGGCCGCTACCGCTTCCTATCGTACAATCAAGTGTTTAAGCAGATTAAGAAATTTGATTTGGGCGAATGGGGACGTTTTGAAGGCTATGCCAACCGCGACTCCTTAGCTTACAGACAGCTCTATGGATTGCAAGAAGCGGAAACCATGATTCGCGGCACGCTGAGAGGAGAACATTTCTGCTCCGGCTGGGATTTTCTAGTTCAAATAGGCTTAACAGATAACCAGACCGTAATACACTTTGATCAAGAACCCGGAGCTGCTGAGTTTCTAGAAGCCTTTTTACCTGGCCATGGCACGGTTCAAGAGAAAATTCAAACCTATTTCAGCGATACAATTAGCGCTAGTTTGATGAGTCAGTTGGAGCAAATTGGCTTTTACGACAACCGATACCGCTTCAAACGAAAGAGCGGAACGCCTGCGGAGTTTCTGCAAGAACTTTTGGAGGAAAAATGGAAGCTGGATGCGCACGACAAAGATATGATCGTGATGCTGCACCGCGTAAACTACACGCTCAACGGAAAAAAACATACCGTAGAGAGTAGGCTGCGTGTGATTGGTCGAGATCAAACCTTCACGGCGATGGCCCAGACCGTAGGACTGCCCCTTGCCTATGCGGCTGAAGCTTTTCTGAATGGCGCCTACACAGCATCGGGAGTGCACCTTCCGAATGATCCTAGGCTTTACTCCTACCTTTTGCAGCGACTGAGTTCTGACGGAATAGTCTTTGAAGAACATGAAATTTCGCATCTTTGAGTATGGGACTACTGTATATTTTAATTGTAGGCGGTGTAGCCGGATGGCTGGCCGGTAAGATTCTCAAAGGAGAAGGTTTCGGCCTGGTAATCAACATCATTTTAGGCATTTGCGGAGCCTTTATCGGCAAGTTTCTGTTTGAGGCCTTGGGCTTTCACCCAACACATCTCATCGGCCAAATTATTTCAGCCACGGTTGGCGCGGTTGTCATCGTTATGGTAGCCCGTCGCTTTCGCTAAGAAAAGCAGAACAGATACCGCAGAGGCCAAACGAATAGCTTAAATTTGTGCCGAAGTAGCAGAACATTCGGCTAAGTGTTTGGTTATGAACTGTGATGCAAGAACTTCCCCTAGCTATAGCAAACTTGAAAAACCTAGATCACGAGCAAACCTCCGACCGCAAAAAAGACCATATTAACTTGGCATTTGAATCGCGGGTTGAGCAAGCCTTATTGGATAAACGATTTTACTACGAGCCCATGTTGGCCGCCCATCCGGCAGCCAATAGCCTCAAGCCTTTGTATTTTTTAGGTAAAAAGCAATCGGTACCCATGTGGGTTTCGAGCATGACCGGTGGCACGGCTATGGCGGGCATTATCAATAGAAACCTAGCCCGAGCCTGCAAGGAATTCGGTTTTGGTATGGGGCTTGGCTCGTGCCGCATCATCTTGGATGACGATACGTATTTGCCTGATTTTCAATTGCGCGACTTAATAGGCGATGAACAAAGCTTTTATGCCAATTTAGGCATCGCTCAAGTGGAGACCTTGCTCGAAAATGGCCAGATGCAGCTTATCAAAGACTTGGTGAAGAAGTTGGATGCCGACGGACTCATTGTTCACGTGAATCCTACCCAAGAATGGCTGCAGCCGGAAGGTGATCGCATTAAACATGTACCCATGGATACCTTGAAGCGCTTGCTGGATGTATTCAATGGTAGCGTGATTGTGAAGGAAGTAGGCCAAGGCATGGGACCGTCCAGTTTGAAGGCGCTGATGACCTTGCCTTTGCAAGCGATTGAGTTTGCGGCTAACGGTGGTACCAATTTCGCTAAGCTTGAACTCTTCCGTGCCGACGAAGAAAAACGAGCCAGCTTCGGTGGAATTCCACAATTGGGTCATAGCGCGGCAGAGATGGTAGAATTTTGCAACCACATTGCACAACAATGGGAAATACGCTGCAACGAGGTAATCATCTCCGGCGGTGTGCGCGATTTCCTCGACGGCTACTACCTCATTCACAAATCGAAATTACCTGCGGTATACGGACAAGCCTCTGAAATGCTTAAACGAGCACAAGGCGACTACGAGGTGCTGCAAAACTATATTCAAGAACAAATTCGTGGTTTGGAACTGGCCACAGCCTATTTAAAAGTGCGATAATGGCAATAGAGAAAAAGAGAAATCCGCTGGTGAAAGACATGGAGTCCATCTCCGGATTTAGTAAATTATCAAAAGAGGCTAAAATGGAATGGCTCTGCGGCCATTTCGAAAACCCGGAAGCGGCTTATGAATTATTGAGTGGCTACTGGCATAAAGACAAAACCGTGCAGAAATTGCACGATGACTTTATTGAAAATACCCTCAGCAACTATTACCTGCCTTTCGGTGTGGCGCCCAACTTCTTAATTAACGATAAGATGTATACGGTGCCGATGGCTATTGAAGAAAGCTCGGTAGTTGCAGCGGCGGCCAAGGCTGCTAATTTCTGGCTGAACCGTGGCGGCTTCAAAACCACCGTCATCTCAACGACCAAAATTGGGCATGTACATTTTGCCTACTGGGGCGATTACGAGAAATTGCTCAACTTCTTTGAGGGGCACGTGAAAGAATTGCTCTTTAGCGAATCGGAAGGCCTCACACGCAACATGCGCGCTAGAGGGGGCGGAATCAAAGACATTCAGCTCATCAACAAAACGGATGAAGAGCCTAACTATTACCAGCTCTACGCTACCTTTGAGACCTGCGACTCCATGGGTGCGAACTTCATTAACTCCTGCTTGGAGCAGTTCTCCCGCACCTTTAAGAGGGAAATAGAAAACAGCGATTTGTTTACGGAGCGCGAGAAAGAGCTGCAGGTGATCATGTGCATCTTGTCTAACTATACGCCGGAGTGTCTAATCCGTGCTGAGGTAAGCTGCAAGGTGGAAGACCTGGAGGATGAGAAGAAAGAGTATACCTGGCAGGAATTCGTAGATAAGTTTGAAAAGGCGGTGCACATCGCTCGAATCGAGCCGTACCGCGCTACCACGCACAACAAAGGCATCATGAACGGTATCGACTCCGTTGTAATTGCTACCGGAAACGATTTCCGGGCCGTTGAAGCCTGTGCGCATACCTATGCCGCTAAAAGTGGACGCTACCGCAGCCTTACCGATGTAAAAGTAGAAGACGGTGTTTTCACCTTCTGGATTGAAGTACCACTTTCACTTGGAACAGTTGGTGGCATTACGTCCCTGCATCCTATGGTGCGTTTTGCTTTGGAGATGCTCGGACACCCGGGTGCGCAAGAACTCATGGCTATCACGGCCGTTGTCGGATTGGCACAGAACTTCTCTGCCCTTCGCTCTTTGGTGACCTCCGGAATTCAAAAAGGACACATGAAAATGCACCTATTGAATATTTTGAATCAATTGGAAGCGACTGACGATGAGCGCAAAAGCATTGTTAAATACTTCGAACACGATACCGTTTCACATGCTAAAGTCATTGAGCTTTTCTGCGAACTTCGCGGTGTTAAAAGCTTAGCCGAACTGAATCAATGAAACCCCTAGTACTGATGCTCCTCGCTGCCTCCTTATTTGGAGCATGTAGCGAGAAGAAAGAGCGAAAGAAAGCCGAAGCGAGCGCAGAAGCAAGCACCACTGCAGAGCCTGCAGCCGGCGTATTGATGCCCGCGATGCCTTTGAGCAACTTTCCGGATCAGAGCTATGCCTTGTATCTGCCAAAAACCTGGAAATCGTATGAGGCCTACCCGGTAATTATCTTCTTGGATCCGCATGCAAACGGACAGGCACCCTTAGAGATGTACCGCAGTTTAGCCGACAGCTTCAAGGTAATCTTAGCCGGTTCAAACAGTGTTCGCAACGGACAAAGTTTCCCCGTTTCCGGAGAACAAGTGAGTAACCTGATGAAAGATTTGCAATCGAAGTACAAACTCAGCACGAAACCCGTGCTTTCCGGCTTTAGTGGTGGCGCCAAGGTAGCGCTCAGTTTCGCTATGCAATCCAATATTGAGCGCGTAATCTACTGCGGTGCTGTTGCGCCTATTGGTGATAAAGATTCGCTTGACCTCTTGGGATTTGCCGGTTTGGGCGATATGAACTATGCCGATTTGGTGGCCTTTGACTTGGCTTTCCGAAATACCAAAATTCAAAATACCATTATTGAATGGCGCGGCGATCACAGCTATCCGGGTCCGGAAATTTTTGTAGATGCCTTCACTTGGCTCAGTGGCCAACCTATTCCCGATTTAAATAAAAAGAAACCGAGCATTGGTCAAGAAGACTTGCTGCGAGAACAAAGCATCAAAAACAAGTACTATCAGGCTTTTAAAAGTCAAGAGACCTTAGCCTGGTGGACGCAAGAGATCAAGAACCTCCAGGAACTAGCGAAACAGGATATCATGTATTCGCGCATCTTGGGATTTATTGGACTGGCTTGTTATTCGTATACTTCCCAAAACCTGCAAAGTGGAAACCGCGAGCAAGCCTTATTCTATGTGAAGATTTACGAAATGGCCACGCCGAATAACCCCGATATGCGGGCCTTTAAACAACAGCTTGGTATTAACTAATGAATGCTTCCCAACACTACCATGCCCATGGAAAACTGCTCCTCTTCGGAGAGTATTTTGTGTTGGATGGCGTGCCGGGTTTAGCGATTCCTACCCAACTGGGACAGAGCTTAAAAACGTCGAGCGATGCCGTTCAAGTCAAAGGCTTGTATTGGAAAAGCATTAACCACAAAGACGAAGTCTGGTTTGAGGCCTATTTCGATTCGCATTTCGGACTCTTACACGGCTTAGAAGATGAGACAACCCTAACCTTACAAAAGATTCTTCAGGCCGCACGTCAGTTGAATCCTTCCTTCTTAAAAGACGGCCTCTACCATGAAGCCACCACCTACCTCGAATTTGCCCAAGACAGCGGACTGGGCAGCAGCTCTACGTTGATACACCTCATTGCCCAATGGGCTCAAGTGGATGCCATGCAACTCTTCTTTTTATCCTTTCCGGGCAGCGGATACGATATCGCCTGTGCAGGTGCATCTAGCCCAATTTTGTATCAGACAAGCGGACAAAGCGCCAGCTGGGAATCGATTAAGCTGGATTGGCCTTGGGAGAACATCCTGTTTGTTCACTTAGGTCAAAAGCAAAACAGCAGAGAAGGCATTCAGCGTTATCGCGAACGGAGCAATATGCTGTATGCAGAGCGTGAAAGCATGTCGCAGATTGTATTGGAATCGGCCAAACCGCAGACTTTAGCCGGTTTAGCGAAGCTGATGATGGATAGCGAGTCGCTGATTTCTCAAGCTTTTGGACTGCCTACGGTACAGTCCACTCGCTTCCCGGACTTTCAAGGAAACATCAAATCCCTCGGCGCCTGGGGCGGAGACTATGTGATGGCTGTGGGAGATTCTATAGATGAGATGAAAGCGTATTTTCTAGCGAAGGGATTGGGTCGGTTCTTAGTTGGACAGGATTTGGTTCGGTAGAAGACCATGGACCATGGACCATGGACAGGGCGATGGCGCTCTTCAATTTATCCTTCAATCTATTTAACCACAGGGTACACAGAGCTTTTACTCGGAGGGCACAAAGAGATTCTTTTCATCTTCTCCTTTCGGGCTGAGCAAAATCAAAAATCACAGATCAGAAATCAAAAATTCCATCACTCCAGCTTCTCCTTCAAACTAGGCGACCATTCTTCCATGAAGCCGTCGTTGCCGTCGTCGTAGATAAAGAAATAGGCGTATTCCGGGAAATGCTGTTCCAGCATGGCCTTGGCCTCTCCTCTACCCATTACCATGCTGGCTGTAGCCAAAGCGTCGGCCATAGCGCATTCGGGGCCCACGATTGTGGCACTCAATAAACTATGTTGAATTGGGTAGCCTGTTCTGGGATCTATGGTATGCGCGTACTTTTTGCCGTCTTTGATGTAAAACTTACGGTAATTACCGCTGGTCGCAATGGCTTGATTGCTCACCCCAATGGTTCGCTGAGCTGCGTTTTCTGAAGTTCTATTTTCGATAGGTTGCTCTACGGCGATGCGCCAATCTACTGAATCGGCATTTTTCCCTTGGCAGAAAATCTCTCCTCCTACGTTGACATAGAAATTCTGGTAGCCCCAGGTGCGCAGCATATCGCTAATCATATCAGCAGCCAAACCGGGAGCGATGCCGTTCACATCAAAACGCAAACCTGAATCGAGCTTACTCAAACGCTTTCCATCCATCCAAACCTTGCGGTAGCCTACGCTTTGCATGATTTGATTTACCCGAGCCGAATCCATGTTCTCAGCATGCTTTAATCCAAATCCCCAGGCCTCGCTTAAAGGACCAATGGTCATATCAAAAGCACCGCTGCATTTTTCAGAAATCAGGAGCCCCTTGCCTAGGGTGGTCATCACTAAAGCATCCATTTCATCCGTGGAGTTGTTGTTGATTCGGCTGAGCAAAGAAGTGCTGTCGTATGTACTCAAGGAAGCATTAAATGCCACCACAAAAGAGTCAATTCTTTCTTTGAGTCCCGGTAATTCTTCACCTAAATACGTAATCTCATAGGTGGAGCCAAACGCTTGACCGGACACTTGATGTTTACCTTTTTTACCTGACCACGTACAAGAGGTCATTACGGCCAATACAGAAACTAGATAGAAGACTCTTTTCATCGGCGCAAAAATAACGGAAAGCTCGGGTAATTCAGGTTAGCTTTCAGTTATCTAACAGATGGAACTCCACTTCATGCCTCACGTAGTTTTTATCATGGTCTACGTAGACGGTAATTTGGGATTTAACCAATGCTTCAGAGAGTTCAGTATGGATCCAGCTGGTATCCACTTTAATTTCCGTCCCATGATCATGACCGTGGTAGGCAAATAGGGTATCCCCACTTTTCTGGTGTAGCAAAATCAAATCATAACCGTGCATCATTTCCGGTGCTGAAGCATAAGCGACTAAATGAACGGTGTCGCCAGGATGGTAATGAGCATGAACGGAAGGTGAAGAAAAGGCAACTTGCGCTTTTTGGGCATCTATCGGCATAGCGACATCCGATTTAGTGCAGGCGCTGAACAAGGCCAGCACGGCTAAACTGAGGTAGTTAATTGATTTCATTGAATGACTTTAACTAACGTACGTTAAACAGCCGGACTTGGATTTAAATAAAAAAGCCCCGACCGAAGTCGAGGCTTTCCTTAATCTTATCCTCCAAAGTCGTCGAAGGAAACATTCTCCTTCGGCACTCCCCAGTCGTCGCACATTTTCAGTACGGCCTGGTTCATCATAGGAGGTCCACAGAAGTAGAACTCAATATCTTCCGGAGCGGAATGTTTGCTCAGGTAGTTGTCGATCAAAGCTTGGTGAACGAAACCAACGAAGCCGTCGCCTTCGCCATCCATGCCGTCTTTCACCTTCCAGTTGTCTTCTGGCAATGGCTCAGAAAGCACGATGTGGAATTTGAAGTTCGGAAATTCCTTTTCAATCTCACGGAAATCTTCCACGTAGAACAACTCACGCTTAGAACGTCCGCCGTACCAGAAGCTTACCTTACGGTTACGCTCTTTTTCGGTATGGAAGAGGTGGAACAAGTGTGAACGCAATGGCGCCATACCAGCACCACCACCTACGTAGATCATTTCTGCACCGGTTTCTTTGATGAAGAACTCACCGTAAGGTCCGGAGATGGTTACTTTATCGCCCGGCTTTCTATCGAATACATACGAAGAACAGATACCCGGATTCACGTCCATCCAACCGTTTTTCGCTCTATCCCATGGTGGGGTAGCGATACGGATGTTCAACATGATGATATTACCTTCAGCAGGGTGGTTGGCCATGGAGTAGGCACGGAAGATAGGCTCCGGGTTCTTCATTTTGAGATCCCACAATTTGAACTTATCCCATTCTGCCTGGAACTCATCAGCTGCCTTACCCATTCTAGGGTGTGAGGTGATGTCCATGTTTTTAAAGTCAACATCGATAGCCGGTACGTCGATCTGAATGTATCCACCCGCCTCAAAGTTCAGGGATTCGCCTTCCGGCAAACGCACCACGAATTCTTTGATGAAGGAAGCCACGTTGTAGTTGGATACCACTTCGCATTCCCATTTCTTGATACCGAACACTTCTTCCGGAATCTCGACTTTCATGTCATTCTTCACTTTTACCTGGCAAGCCAAGCGAACGTGTTCTTTTTGCTCACGACGGTTGATGTGGCCGGTTTCAGTTGGAAGGATCTCTCCTCCACCTTCCGGAATCTGGCACTTACACATCGCGCAAGTACCACCACCACCGCAAGCCGATGGCAAGAAAAGCTTCTCATTAGCCAGAGCGCTCAGCAGGGTTCCTCCGGCTGGCACTGTAATGGTCCTTTCGCCGTTGATTTCAATTTTCACGTCTCCTTGTTGAACGAGCTTTTTAGCCGCCACCTGCAACATCAATACGAGCAGGATGATGACCAAGGTGAACACGGCCACACTGGAGAGGATGATTGCAATATTAATTTCTAATAATACCATGATTCTCTAGCTAATTAGTTAATGCTGAAGCCCATGAAGCTCAAGAAGCCGAAGGACATCAAACCTACAATGATAAAGGTGATACCCAGGCCACGGAGTGGAGCAGGTACATGGGAATATTTCAGTTTTTCACGGATGGCAGCCAAAGCAACCACAGCCAAGAACCAACCAATACCGGAACCTAATCCGAAGGTAGTAGCCTCAGCCAAGTTGTATGGACGACCAATCATAAACAAGGCACCACCCAAGATGGAGCAGTTTACCGCGATCAATGGCAAGAAGATACCCAGGGCAGCATAAAGTGCCGGTGACACTTTTTCTACGACCATCTCCGTCAATTGCACAAAAGAGGCAATTACAGAGATGTAGATGATTAGGCCGATAAAGCTCAAATCGGCCGTAGCCAACGCTTCAATTCCGGTCCAAGACATCGCTCCCGGTTTCAAAAAGTAGTTGTAAACCAACCAGTTCAAAGGAATGGTGATGCCCAATACAAAGATTACGGCGGCACCCAGACCAATGGCGGTGCTTACTTTCTTGGATACGGCCAAATAAGAGCACATACCTAAGAAGTAGGCGAAAATCATGTTGTCGATAAAGATCGAACGAACACCAATGCTAATTAGATTTTCCATGTTCTGTATCTCCTTTGAATTATTCTTCTTCTACTTGACCGTTACGAGCTCTTTGTGCCCAGATAACCAATCCAATTACCAAACACGCTCCGGCTGGTATTACCATCACACCGTTGCCGATGTAGTTCACACCCATAGCATCAAATACTTTGTATCCGAAAATGGAGCCGGATCCCAAGATTTCACGGAAGAAGGCCACAATCATCAAGATTGCACCGTAACCGAGTCCGTTACCTAATCCATCAATCAAAGATGGGAAGGGCTTATTACCCATGGCGTAAGCTTCCAAGCGACCCATGATGATACAGTTGGTAACAATCAAACCAACGAATACCGAAAGCTGTTTCGAAACATCGTAGAAATACGCTTTCAAAATCTGGTCAACCAAAATTACGAAGGTAGATACCACTGCTAGCTGCACGATAATACGCACACGAGAAGGAATGGTATTTCGCAATAATGAGATAAATAGGTTAGACATCATGGTAACGAAAATTACCCCCAACGACATGAAGAGCGCAGGCTTCATTTGTACGGTAACCGCGAGGGCTGAACAGATTCCCAACACCTGAACCGTAATCGGGTTGTTCAAGTCCATTGGATCGCTGAGCAGTTGTCTTTCCTTACGGCCGAAAAGGGGCTCCTTTGGAGCGGCCACTTTCTTTTCTTCTACTGTAGCTGTTGCCATATCTTTCTTATTTCAGTGCAGTAGCACTTTTCGTTTTTTCAAAATAGGAATTGTATGCTTCAAGGTATTCTTTCAGCATGTTATTGACACCATTACCGGTTAAGGTAGAGCCTGACATACCATCCACTTGGTGTGGTTTGTCTTCAAAGGCTTGAATGCTCTTCTCACCGCCACCGTTTTCACCTTTGTTCATGGTTACAGAAACCAGGTTGCCGGCTTCGTCTTTGATTTTCTTACCAACAAAGCGGGATTGAATCTCAGGCGTAGTGATACGTGCCCCTAGGCCCGGTGTTTCACCTTTGTGGTCGAATACAACACCTTTGATGGTGTTCATATCGCTTTCCAAGGCTACGTAACCCCAGATATTATCCCACAAACCGAAACCGAAAGTCGGTAAGACATAAAATTGAATGCCTTCTTTACCTTCAATTCGGTACAAGGGCAATAACCTTTCGGATACCGGCAATTTGTATTGTTTAGCGATATCGATTTGATCTGCCGCATCATCAGTCTCTTCGCCATTGGCATTTAGAACAACCGGCTTCACCAGCTCGTCGTATTTCGCGTTAACCTCTTCCTTTTGCATGGCATCAACGGCTTCTTGACCCATAAAGGTGGTGAGGATAAACTTTCTCTTTTCAAAGGCTACGTTAGCAGCCTGTTTGTCTTTCAGCGACTCGTAAGCCAAAGAAAGCAATGTACCGCACACAATCGTGAGTACGAATACAAATATCAGGATATAGGAATTAGACCGTTGCACGTTTCAATCTCCTTTTCTTGTTAGACTCTACTACAAAATAATCGATGGTTGGTGCAAAGACGTTCATCAACAAAATGGCCATCATCATACCTTCCGGGTAAGCCGGGTTCGCCACACGAATCAACACCGTCATGATACCGATTAGCAAACCGTATACGATTTTACCGGTTTCTGTTTGAGCTGCTGATACAGGGTCAGTGGCCATGTACACCGCGCCAAAAGCGAAACCGCCGATGAGCAAGTGGTAGTAAGCCGGCATATCTAAGAACGGTGTTCCTCCAACCATGTTGAAGATGGTACCCATAAAGAAACCACCTGCGAAAACGCTCAACATGATTTTCCAGCTTCCGATTCCGGTGATCACCAAAATGGCTGCACCAATCAAACAAGCCAGCACGGAGGTCTCGCCAATGGAGCCTTTTTCAAAGCCCATGAACATGTCCCAGACACTGTATTCAAATGCTTGTCCTGCCGCAACCGAAGAAAGCGAAGTAGCACCGGTAAATCCGTCGACCAAAGCCTCACGGTTACCTAAGAACCAAACGGCATCACCGTTAGAAAGGAACTCACCAGACATGTAAGCCGGGTAAGCGAAGAATAAAAATACGCGCGCGGTCAAAGCCGGGTTGAGGAGGTTCATTCCTGATCCACCAAAAACTTCTTTACCGATGATTACCGCGAAGGCTGTTCCCAAGGCTACCATCCAAAGCGGAATAGTAGGAGGCAAACAAAGAGGAATCAATAAACCTGAAACAAGGAAACCCTCGTTAATAGGGTGACCTCTGCGTTGAGCGAAGTAAAACTCGATTCCCAATCCTACGGCATAGGATACAATGATAATCGGCAATACCTGAATCACGCCTGTCATGATTTGTTCCATCATACCAGAACCTTCTCCGGTTGCCAAGAAATGCTGGTAGCCTACGTTCCAAATACCGAATAACAAAACGGGCAACATGGCCACCACTACGGTGATCATGGTACGTTTCATATCGATACCATCGCGAACGTGCACTTTTGAGTGGGTGGCGTGGCCCGGAACGAACATAAATGTTTCGAAACCGTCAAAAACCGAATGCAGGAAGTACAATTTACCGCCTTTTTCAAAATTCGGTCTGGCCTTGTCAAATGCGTCTCTTAAAAACTTCATTATCCTTCTTTTTCAATAAGGTCCAATCCTTCAGAAAGAATCTTTTGTACCGGCATTTTAGAGGTACAAACAAATTCACATAGGGCGAGGTCTTCCTCTACCACTTCATAAATACCCAATGCTTCCATCGCTTCTAAGTCGGCGGCCAAACAGGCTTTCAACAATTGAACAGGGTACATATCCATAGGAAGTACCTTCTCGTATTCATTTGTCATAACGAAAGCCCTTTCTTCACCGTGCATACTGGTATTCACCTTGTATTTGCGGTTCGGCATCAGGTAGCTTAAAAACGTTTTGGATACACTTGGTCTAGGGTAATTAGGAATCAACCAACCAAAGAATTCCCGCTCATCCCCTTCCGGGATAATGGTAATCTGCTGGTCGTATGCACCCAAGTATCCTTCCATATCCACTTTATCTCCGAATAGAACACTTCCAGATATGATTCGGTTTTTACCATCCGACATATTTGTGTCTACCAAGCTGGAGATGCTAGCACCTAAGCGAGCGCGGAGGTACTTTGGCTGCTTCACTTCTGAACCGGCCAAGGTGATTACTTTTTCAGGATCGTATACCCCATCTGTAAACAATTTACCGATGGTAGCTAAATCTTGTGCATTGATGGTCCATACCACTTCACCCTTGTTAATTGGGCGGGTATGGTGGATTTGAATTCCGACGTTACCGGCAGGATGCGGTCCGGCAAAAGCAGCAGTCTGCACACCACTCAAAGAGGTGAACGTAGCCATGTCTGCATTGTGCTTCAAACCAAGGTAAACGGCGCCAGATGTCAATTTAGACAGCGCGTCGATACCTGCTTGGAGGTGTGCTTCTCGGCCTTTCAACACAAAGTTCAAATCGGGAGCCAGTGGCGCAGAGTCAAATGCACTAATGAAAATCGCTTTTGGCGTTTCATTCACATCTGCAATGCGGTTGAACGGACGCTGTCTCAACAAAGTCCAAGCACCGCTTTTCAGCAGCGTAGCTTTGATTGCTTCAGCATCCAGGCTTGCCGGATTTGCTTTGTTGAATTGCTCGTAGCTGATACTGGAGGTGTCAGCCAAAATTTTCACTTCCATAATTCTGCGCTTCTCACCACGCACAATTTCAACTACCTCACCGCTAACGGGTGAAGTAAACATGATTTCAGGTTGTTCTTTGGCGAAGAAGAGCGGGGTTCCGCACTTAACTTCAGTACCAGCTTCAACCAGAAGTTTGGGGGTAATGCCTTTGAAATTGGGTGGTTGAATGGCATACGTTTTGGAAGGTGCAGGAGTAGCAATTTCCATTGCCGCCTCCCCTACGAGTTTCAGATCGTAGCCTCGTCTAAGTCTGATTAGTTTTGCCATCTGACGTGATTCGTCTAAATTTAGTTTTCCCTTACGCGTTTAACCGTTTGAGGGATTTTTTTCGGGTGCAAATCTAATAAAAATTTGATACGAAGCGGGCTTTTTTGGCGAATGTTTCGAATATTTTAAATTATCGTAATTAACTGATTAACAGATATTTAAAATTTTAAGTTAAAATAAATTCCACTCCTCTGCAAGCCGGGTATTCCCTTCGCTTGAGGGCATAAAAAAAGGGACCGTAGTCCCTGCTCTTAGCGTTTTCGTTCGCGCCTTCGGTCTTGAATCCGCTTCACCAACTCTTTTCTGAATTCGTATTCAGCTTTAAAAATCATGGCCACTTTCTTGATTGGCAAGACTTTCTTGAACTTCTCGGTATAATTTTTAATGAGGGTGACCTCAGCCTGTTTGAAAGCCAGCACGTCTTCTACCACTTTCTCACATTCGGCATCACTCATAAAGGTTAAGTCAAGGTCTTCCATATCAATCTCTTGCTTGTACTTTTTACGGAGTGAATCCATCTCATCCATCATCTTCTCATACACCGGCAGAAAAGCTTTCTCTTCTTCGGCGGTGAGCGCGAGTTTTTTCTTCATAAACTCAATTCTCGCTTCCTTGATTTTCTCTTTCATCTTCGGACCACCGGGTGGCGGACCATCCGGCTGCGCTACCAAGGGTAATGCGAGCAAAACGCTCAGTGTCAACATCATCAACTTTTTCATAATTCACTATACAGGTTAAGGTTATCTAGCAGGAATTCTTCCAAGGCTTCCATCTCCACATGGTCGAGGGTAGCCAAGTAATCTTCCTGTTCTATTTCATCATCGCTATACACTTCTTCCAGTGCCACTTCGTATTCATATTGTTCTAGCAAGTCTGTCTCTGCTATGACCTCTAAGGCCGTGCTATCCAACAGAATTTCAGAACCTTCAACAGGCGTAGGCTGGATTTCGCTCAGTACCCTATCCAAACTTTCGTTCTCCGTTTGAATACTTGGCCTGAACACTACGAACATCGCTAAGCAAGCCGCCATCAAAGCCGGTAGAACCCACCAGTTTATTTTCACTTGGTAGCCTTCCGTCTTTTCCGCTTCCGGTTGCTGCGGCAAATCTTTCACGTGGGCCAACATGCGCGATTTAAAATCGGCGAAATAGCCTTCCGGTACGTCAAAGCGCTCCCTGTCCGGTCTCACGACCTTTCTCAATCTATCCTCAAATTCTTCGTGCTTGCTCATACGGTATCTAGGACATTCTTCGTTTCCAATGGTTTAAAGTTCGCCAATAAAATTTTGAATTTTCTTCACGGCATGGTGATAGGATGCTTTTAGCGCGCCAACCGAAGTTTCGAGTACCTCCGACATTTCCTCGTACTTCATTTCTTCAAAATACTTGAGCTGGAAGACCAAACGCTGCTTCTCAGGCAAGGTATCCAGGGCCTCTTCCAGCTTTCGCTCAATGTAATCTGCCCCTTTTGTTTCCACGGCGCCTGCTACTTGCATAATAGGCCCCTCCTCTTCTTCGTCTGCATCAATCGACAGCATACCTTTTTTCTTCCTTCGCTGCAGTATCGCTAAGCCTTCATTGCTTGCTACGCGGTACAACCACGTAAAGAGTTTGGCGTCGCCCCGAAAGCTTTCAATGTTCTGCCAGGTTTTCATAAACGTATTCTGCAAGGCATCGTCCGCATCAGCATGGTCATTCAGCATTTTCCGCAAATGCCAGTACAATCGCTCTTGGTAAGTATCCAGTAAAACAGAAAAAGCCAGACTGCGCGTCTTTTCGTCGCGCAACCCGGCTAGTAATTCAGTCTCTGTATTAAATATCCTATTTGTACTCAAGCGAATGAAACTATTTACGTTTCACTGCCCTTTCCGCTGCTTCCACAATATGGATGGTATCGATACCATATTTACTCATCAGCTGATTTGGTGTGCCTGATTCACCGAAGGAATCATTCACAGCAACCATCTCAATTGGAGCGGGTAATTTTCTGGCTAATACTTGCGCCACGCTATCACCCAAACCTCCATTCATCTGATGCTCTTCTGCCGTTACAGCGCATCGGGTTTTTGAAACTGAGCTTAAGATAGCCGTTTCATCCAAAGGTTTAATCGTGTGAATATTGATGATCTCCGCATCGATGCCTTTTTCCGCTAAAATATGGCCGGCTTCAATAGCTTTCCATACCATATGGCCTGTACAGAAGATACTTACGTCGGTTCCTTCATTCAACATCAGGGCTTTCCCGATCTCAAATTTTTGATCCGGATCGGTGAAGTTAGGTACCTTCGGACGACCAAATCGCAAGTAAACCGGGCCTTCGTAATTGGCAATAGCGATAGTGGCCGCTTTGGTTTGGTTGAAGTCGCACGGGTTGATCACCGTCATGCCCGGCAACATTTTCATCATACCTATATCTTCCAAAATCTGGTGTGTTGCACCATCCTCACCCAAAGTCAAGCCTGCATGTGACGCACAAATTTTTACGTTCTTGCCTGAATAGGCTACCGACTGGCGAATCTGATCGTATACACGTCCGGTAGAAAAGTTAGCGAAGGTTCCGGTAAACGGAATCTTGCCTGCTGTAGCCAATCCGGCTGCCATACCAATCATATTGGCCTCGGCAATGCCGGTCTGGATAAAACGATCCGGAAATTCTTTCTGGAAAGCATCCATCTTCAAAGATCCGGTAAGGTCAGCACACAAGGCTACCACGTCCGGATTGCTTTTGCCTAATTCTGACAAGCCGGCTCCAAAGCCTGAGCGTGTGTCCTTTTCATTTTGTACAGGGTACGTTTTCATATTCGCTTAAAAGAGGTTGAGGTGGGTGGAACCACCTGATTGTATCTCAAATACTTTTTCTACCGTGAGGTAGGTTTTGGTTACTTTTTTTAATCGGTAAATCAACTTGTATTCACCCGGCTGTAGGGTAATGATTTGCCTTTTCAGGTTATTGTCTATATCAATAACCCATTCCAGCCTGTTGCCTTTCATCTGGTAAATGGCGCCAAAATATTCCGTATTACCAATCAAATGCAGTTTTCCGGGCTGGGGAATATTCACATTGGTAACCTTGCTTTGATCGATTGCCACATTGTAGAGGTAAATGCGTGGCACGGTTAAAATCTCTAAGTCGTATCGCCCTACAATCAGTTTCTGCTCTTTATTGAATGGCTGAACATGCAAGGTTTTGTCTTCTCCCGGTTTGCGGATGATGGCCTGGAGGTTGGCATAGGCGGTTACACCGTCCACTTTCAGCAGTAAATCTCCCTGCGGCGCATCGATAGCGATGATGTTATGCCTTCCGGGTATCACCTTCACACCGTCTTTGTGAACGGGAGGAATCGTATGAACGGTAATACTGTATTCAAATGAGGGATCGATGGTCAAGGTATCCGGAACCCCTCTGTCGTTCATGGTATGGATGAAATTGTGGATGATACGCTTAGATTTAGCATCGTAGAACGTCATGTTTACATTGGTTTCCAATGCCCTGCCATGAATATCCAACAAATTCACCTGCGCCGTGGTCTCATTGATGGCTTGCGACACAACCACGCCCAAAATATTTTCAAACTCGCTCTCCGTGCTGGCGTCGAAATAACGCCCCACACATTCAAAGAATTGTCCGAAATCTTGTCCGCCCCCTAAGCCTATAATAAATGGCTTCAACACAACTCCTTGTCGCTGCAAGGCCTCTGATACGGCACAGGGGTCGCCTTGGCATTCTTCCAAGCCATCGGTGATGAGGATAATTACGTTACGTGCATTGTCGTCTTTCGGAAAATCGTAAGCCGCCTCTTGCAGGCTGTGGGCAATGAGTGTTGTTCCTTTGGGCGTTAGACTTTTAATCACCCCCAACATTTCATCGTGGTTCTTTGGTGCAAACTCCACCTCCAGTTTGGTGTCTTTGCAGTCTTGTTTTGAACTTGGACTGGTATGTCCGTAAATACGCAGTCCAATTTCTAGATCCTTCACATTGCGCAGGCTGTCTACCATGTTGCTGAGCAAACGTTTCGCCGCGTTGATGCGCGTTTCGGTTTGCATCTTAGCATACATACTTCCTGAGCCATCCAAAAGGAAGAGGATGCGCGTTTTCTTTTGCGCTTCCGCGGCATAGCTCAGGCAGAATAAGCTGAGTAAAAGAAGGGTGATTTTCTTCATTAATAGTCTCCTAAGGTCTCCGGCATTTGGGCTAGCGCTGAAGCCAGCTGATCATCATTAGGGGCAATACCGTGCCATTCATGCGATCCAACCATAAAATCTACCGGATAACCCATTTCTGTCTTCATGATAATAACGACAGGTTTTCCTTTTCCGCATCTCGACTTCGCTTCTTGCAAACCGTTTACTACTGCTTGCATGTTGTTTCCGTCCATCTGCATCACATCGCAACCAAAGGCTGCAAAGCGTGGAGCGAGGTCTTCAAAGCCCATGATGTCTTTGGTATCGCCATCAATCTGGCGGCCGTTTGCATCAATGGTGATGATCATGTTATCGAGTTTGTTGTGGGCTGCAAACATGATGGCTTCCCAAATCTGACCTTCTTGAATTTCACCGTCGCCACAAAGCGCAAACACGTGCTTATGCTCCCCGTTCATTTTTTTAGCGAGGGCCATACCGGTAGCCACCGAAAGTCCTTGGCCTAATGAACCGGTAGCGATACGCACACCCGGAAGGTGCTCGTGTGTGGCCGGGTGACCTTGTAAACGACTGTTCAGTTTACGGAAGGTAGCCAACTCAGAAACCGGGAAATAGCCGGAACGAGCAAGAACGCTGTAGTAAACCGGAGAGATATGTCCGTTGGATAGGATAAATACGTCTTCGCCTCTGGCATCCATGCTGAAGGGCTGCGGACGGTGGTCCATCACACCAAAAAACAAGGCGGTGAAATAATCGGCACAGCCGAGTGACCCACCGGGGTGGCCTGACTGCACGGCGTGAACCATACGAACTATGTCTCTGCGAACTTGACTGGCAATACTTTCTAAATGCGGAACGTCGATCATGATTTTTAAATTACGGCAAAAATGGGCTTTTGCCTAGATTTAATGAAATTTGCATTCTGATTTTAGGATAAACACCTAACCCGATTATGCACACACTCGAACTTTACCTCAGCCCAAAAGAGGCTTCCAGCGAACAGCTTATCCTTTCTCGCGTAGCTGCTCAGCTGCATATTCCTGTTGATAAAATTATCGCTTTAAAGCACCAAAAGAAATCCATCGACGCCCGAAGAGACCCTGTGCGCATTCGGTTGGTGACCGATGTTTTTGTAGACCAAGCACCGGAAAAGGAAGAGCCTATCGCTTATAAAAAAGTAGACGACAGCTCACCGAGGGCCATCATTGTTGGCTGCGGACCGGCCGGTATGTATGCGGCGCTGCGTTTGCTGGAATCCGGTATCAAGCCAATCATTTTGGAGCGCGGCAAAGAGGTTAGAGAACGCAGACGGGATTTAGCCGCCATCAACAAAGAGCGCATCGTAGACGAAGACAGCAACTACTGCTTTGGCGAAGGCGGCGCAGGCACCTACTCAGACGGAAAACTCTATACCCGAAGTAAAAAACGCGGAAGCATCGCTAAGGTGCTGAAGGTCTTTACCGACCACGGCGCGGATGAACGTATTCGCTATGAAGCCCACCCACATATCGGGACCAACAAACTGCCGGGCATTGTCTCGGCCATGAATGAAACCATCCGGCGTCAAGGTGGTGAAATTCGGTATAATTGTCGGGTAAACGAGTTGATACTCGACCGCGACCAAATCAAAGGCGTACGCTGTGCCGACGGCAGTGAACACCTGGCCGACCATGTGATTCTGGCGACCGGCCACAGTGCCAGAGATGTTTTCAGCATGCTGGATAGGCAGGGCATCGCTATCGAAGCCAAGCCTTTTGCCTTAGGCGTGCGCATTGAGCATCCGCAAGACCTGATAGACCGTATTCAATACCATTGTGCCATCAAAGATCCCGACCTCCCTCCTTCTTCTTATTCTCTGGTAGAGCAGGTGAACGGCCGCGGTGTTTTTTCCTTTTGCATGTGTCCGGGAGGCATCATCGCTCCGGCGGCCACCGCCCCGGGCGAAGTAGTGGTTAACGGCTGGTCGCCCAGCAAACGGAACGGTAAATTTGCCAATTCAGGCATGGTGGTGGCCTTAGACGACAAAGACTTTCAACCCTATGCCCAACACGGCAACTTGCGCGGCATGGCCTTCCAAGCATCCATAGAACAGCGAGCCTTCTTAGCCGGCGGGGGCGACCTAACAGCACCGGCGCAAAGGGTGAGCGATTTCTTGGAAAAACGGGTATCGAAAACCTTACCGGATACCTCCTATATCCCGGGTATTAAGTCGGTAAGCTTGGACGACGTGTTACCTGAATTGGTGAGCAAACGTCTGCGCGGCGCACTTCAGGTATTTGGTAAAAAGATGAAAGGCTACAGTGCCGGTGACGCCTTATTGGTGGGTGTTGAATCCAGAACCTCCTCGCCTGTTCGCATTCCGCGGGATCAAGAAACCCTGGAACATCCTCAAATAAAAGGACTTTACCCCTGCGGCGAAGGGGCAGGCTATGCCGGGGGAATTGTTTCAGCTGCCATGGATGGGGAGCGCTGTGCCGAGCGGATAGCGGTGGCTGTTGGATTGTGAAATGTTTCATGTGAACTGTCTAAAGATTCGACAAGCCGGGATGTCTCTTCGTCTTGATGTCAACAAGTCTTCGCGTCATTTTCCCTAAGTTTGAACCATGAAATACCCGATTCTGATATCCTTTTTGTGTTTGAGTTTTTTGGCTTGTAAGTCGGTACAAGAAAAACCACTTGTTGAAGAAGTGAAGCCACCGGTAGCGAAAGCGGATTTCGACTGGAAAGGACTTTACTCCGGCATTTCACCGTGTTTGGAATGCCGTGGCAGTCAGCATTTGATTGAGCTGGAAGGCAATGGCTATACCTGGAAGATTTGGAACCTGGGCAAGAGTGAACAATTTACCCAAGGAGAAGGCAAAATAGAATGGGATACAACAGGCAATGTGCTCATCCTGAAACACCCAAGCCTCAAAAGCAAGGCTTACTTTAAGGTGGGTAAAGACTATATCCAGCAAGTCGACGCTGAGCTAAAACCGGTGCCCGGCAATTACAATCTTCAATACTTATTCTACAAAACGGAACCCAAACTGCTAGGTTCAGCTTGGAAGGAAATTGACGGCGATAGCCTGAGGTCTAAGCAACTTCAATTCGGTAAAAAGAGCATGTCGGTAGGCGGTTACTCCGGTTGCAACCGATTTAACGGGAGTTACGAGTTGGCCGGAGATCAAAAAATCCGCATAAGCAAAGTAATCAGCACCCGGATGGCTTGCCTGGATGCCTCAGAGGGCAAATTCTTTGAATCGCTTTACACGGCCAATCGCTATGAAATACGGCAAGACACCTTGATTCTACTCAATCAACAAAACCTTGAAGTATTGCGGATGCGCCGGAGCCGATTTGAAGGTGAAAAATAAGCAGTATAGCGAGGTAATTTAGGCGCAAAGACTACTTTTGCTAAATCTTTCCACTACAAGACGATGCATTCAAACGAAACGCTCATTTCTCTGAATTATTTAAACATGTTGGCAGATGGGGAGGCTGCGTTTGTGAATGAAATGCTGCAGACATTCTTGGAGAATGTTGACGCTGATATTCTGAGCTTCCGAGAAGCTATACGTCAAGAGAACTCCATTGCCCTATCGGAACGAGCGCATAAACTGAAAGGTTCTGTTCAGATTTTAGAAGCGCATAAAATGGTGGATATTCTCAAAAACATTGAACTACGCTCGCGTGCCGGTGAACCTGTGCAGGTGTTTCAAACTGAATTCGCTCAACTCGACAACCTGTTTGAACAAATAAAAACCGAAGTACAACTCCAATTACAATCACTCCAATAGCCATGTCAAAACGAATTCTCGTTGCAGACGATGAAGCATTAATCACAAAAACCATTAAATTCCGCTTACAGAGGGAGGGATACGAAATCCTCACGGCCTCTGATGGAAAGGAAGCGATGGAAATATTGGATAGAGAGCATGTAGACTTAGTGGTAACCGACCTCCTTATGCCTGTGCACAGCGGATTGGAGATTATCCAAAAAGTAAAACGCGATATGGCTCGTTCCATACCTGTTATCGTCCTCAGCGCTGCAGGATTGGAAAAAAACGTTGTGGAGGCTTTCCAGATTGGCGCCGATGATTTCGTTACAAAACCCTTCAGTCCTGAAGAATTAAGCTTGCGAATTAAAAAACTACTGTGAAAAGAATCTTTTTTCTGCTGGTCTTGGCAGGCAGCTTTGGTTTTGCTTCTGCACAATCGGCCGATCCGCATATCGACAGCCTGCGTGCTTTAAGTGCGAAGGATTCTTTCCAAGCAGCCCTGCGCTACTGCGATTCACTTATGGCTGTTTACCCTGAAAACAGCGACTATGCCCTTTACAAAGCCCTGGTATTCGCTTGGTCTGGCGATCTTTTGCAAGCGCGTTTGCTGGCAGAATCTTTATTTTCTAGCGATAGCCTCAATGAGGCCTTGCTGCTTCAGGTTCAAATTGCCTATTGGCAGGGAGACAGCCTCGCTTGTTATGCCTTGGCCTTGAACTACCTTAAACGCGATTACCAGGAAACGGCCGCCTTGTTGGGAGCGCGCTGTGCCCTGTCTGTGAACGAGTTCGAGCGATGTGACTCCCTCTGTTTACTGGTGCTTGAACATAATCCGAAAAACAGAGAGGCCCGTGCCATACGCCGGGATATTGAAAGTTTGGCCTTCCCTAACGTGAGCCGAGTTCAGTATACCCGAGACATCTTTGATAAAACCCTGAAGCCTTGGCAAACGCTGAGTGCAGAAGGCGGACTGCAACGTAAAAACCACTTGTACATACTCCGCACCAATTTCGCTGAACGATTTAGCCAACAGGGCTACCAATTTGAACTGGAGGCCTACTCACAGTTCAAGCGGGGCATACGCACAATCAGCAGCGTGAGCTATTCACAGTCGGATTTATACCCTGCATGGCGCGGTGGCTTTGAGTTATACAAAACCTTGGGAGCCCAGTACGATGCCTCAGCCGGTGTCAATTATATGCATTTCCCCACCCACGATGTTTGGATCTACACCGCACAAGCGGGCATGTATCCGGGTAATTTTTGGGTATCTTTTAGAACATACGCGGTTCAAGAATTTGGAAAGCTTAACCTGAGCTACATAGCTTTTAGCCGTTACTATTTTAGAACACGCGAAGAATACCTCGGAGTGCAGCTAGGATACGGTTCATTCATACCGCAGCAATTAACAACAGATGAAGTTGATCGATTAGAAGCTTGGCGAGCAGGAATCCAATGGCAGTGGCAGGTGATGGCCCGAACCTATTTTACCGGATTAGCTGCTTATGCAAATGAAGATTACAATTTTCAGCCTAATATCAGTCGCTATAGCCTGCAGGTTGGAATTATGAGGAGGTTTAAATAATGACTTGGCGCGAGCTCTTTTACCTTCCCTTACCCGAACCCAGCTTAAACGGGATTCGAGCGTATGGCGAAGAGCACCCGGTCTATCTCGGCGTTCTAGTCTTTTTGTTCATTTGCCTTTTCTTAACCTTAAACCTCAGTTTCCGAATTGTTTATGCCCGAACCAGAAAAAGGCGACTAGAGCGCTATTTGAAGGAAGCAGAATTGGATACCGAGGATTTGCTCACCGAATTTTTAGGCGACGCCATCAGCAAAGATGAAGCGATTAGCGCCTTGAACAGGTTGATTCAAGACAGAAACAAACCGATCGAATCCATTGCGCTAGTTTTCCGCTCCTATTTTCAGATGTTGAGTGGCGAAAGCAAAGAACAGCTGAAGCGCCTCTTTTTGGAAAGCAAGATAGCGGAGCTCACCCAAAAAAGATTGACCAAGCCGGATGAGCACGTGATCCTTTATATTGAGCTAGCCGCTTTGGCTCAATTCACGTCGGTAAAGCAACAATTGAAAAAGCTCCTGCGCGACGATTACCTGGACGTTCGCTTTCAAGCCCTTTGTGCGCTTGTGGATTTGTTCAAATTCAACGCCCTGAAATACATGCTGGAGGCTCGATACAAGCCTAGCGAATGGGAAGAGATGATTTTGATGCAGAAGCTTCTTAGGGATAAGAGCAATGCCAATTTCGATTTCCAACTTTTTCTAAACTCCAACAATGAGCAGCTGGTGCGATTTGCCGTAAGAGCAGCCCAACTCTTCAATCGCTTTGAACTGGGCGAATCCTTTCGTTCGCTGTTGAAGCATCCGTCAGAAAGCATCCGACGCCGGGTATACGAAGCTGCGGGCGTTTTGCTCATGAACGAATTGCAGGAAGACATTATCCAGGCCTTTCCGAATGAAAACCTGGTAACCAAACGTACCATCCTGAAAACCTTACAACTCTTGGGAGATGACGATGCTTTGCCCTTTTTGATCGACCTATTTAAATCCAAAACGCCTGAACTTTCCTTAAAAGCCGGCAAAGCCATATTCCTGATTACGGGGAAAGGAACGAGCTTAGAAGAAATTGCATCACACGATGAGAAACTGATGCTGATGGTAGAACATATTAAAGACCCTCTAATCGCATGAGCTGGTTGGAACTCTTTTTCTTTATTGTGAACACGGCCATCTTGGTCTTTGCCATCATCATTTCCATATCCTATTTGTGGTTGGCTTTGATGTCGTCTAGCGCTTTAAAGAAATACATCCGCAATACCCGCTATGTGCATTTCGATTCGTACGTTGCCTCTCCACTGGCCCCGAAGGTATCGATGGTGGCTCCGGCCTATAACGAAGGACTCACCGTGGTGGAGAATGTGAAATCGCTTTTAGCCCTTCGCTATGTGAATTATGAGGTGATTGTGATCAACGATGGCAGTAAAGACGATACCATCGACAAGCTCATCGCCAGCTTTGACTTAATTCGGACCAACTACTATTTTGAGGAGAAGGTGCCATGTAAGCCGGTTCGAGGCGTTTATCGCTCAAAGAATCCTGCGTATACCAACCTGTGGGTAGTAGACAAAGAAAACGGTGGCAAAGCCGATGCTCTGAATGCCGGTATCAACGTGGCAAACGGCGAATTTGTGGCTTGTATTGACGTGGATTGTATCATCGAACCGGACGCCATGCTGCGTATGGTGAAGCCGATGATGGAAGCCCGTAAAAAAAGGGTCATTGCCTCAGGCGGCGTGGTGCGTATTGCCAACAATTGCCATATTGAAGATGGACGTTTGAAACACGTGAATTTGCCTGAAAACCAGCTTGCCCTTTTCCAAGTGGTTGAATACCTCCGGGCCTTTATCTTGGGCCGAATGGCCTGGGCTAAGATTGATGGCCTATTGCTTATTTCAGGCGCCTTCGGACTCTTTGACCGGGAGATTGTAATCCAAGCCGGTGGGTATGACCATAAAACAGTTGGAGAAGACATGGAACTCGTGGTGCGCATGCGGCGTATGATGCATGAGCGAAAAGAGCCCTACAGCGTTACCTTTATTCCGGATCCGCTTTGCTGGACAGAAGCACCGGAGAGCAAACAGATTTTAGGCAGGCAAAGAAACCGCTGGACACGCGGTACCATGGAGACTTTGAAGTTCCATAAAGTGATGTTCTTCAATCCGAAATTTGGGCTACTTGGCACGCTCAGCTATCCGTATTGGTTCTTCTTTGAATGGATGGCGCCACTCTTGGAAGTGACCGGTTTGATCTATACCATCTACTTATTCGCAGTTGGCCATATCAACCTAGCCTTCTTCTTGTTATTGCTGGCGATGGTTTACCTCTTTGCGCTGAATATTTCGCTATTCGCTATCTATTCCGATTTGAAGACCTACGATCTCTACAAAAACAAACGAGATCAATGGCGCATGATTAAAACTGCCTTGATTGAACCTTTCCTATTTCATCCTTTTGTGGTCTTCCATGCCATCCTCGGCAACCGCGATTTCCTCACAGGCAAAAAAGCCTGGGGCCAGATGACCCGCACGGGATTTGGAGGACCGGCGAAGAAGTAGGATTGTTGCGTGTTTAATCTAAGGGTAATTGGAACCTACTGTCTTGTCACGCTTGTGATATGCCGCAAATTCTATCTTTTCAATCTGAACGGCTCTTTTTTAGCGTATCGCCTTCTTCATCGCTTTCACGATCCCTACCCCACCGTAGATGAAGCCGGTATAGATTTGAATGAGGCTTGCGCCGGCATCGAGTCTGCGTTTGGCATCGTCTGGGGTCATGATACCCCCCACACCGATCAACGGAATTTTTCCGTTACTCTCTTTGTACAGGAATTCAAATACCTCTTGTGAACGTTGCTTTACAGGCAAGCCACTTAAGCCTCCTGCACCGATGCTTTCCAGCTTCGTTTTGGAGGTTCTCAAACCTTCTCTGCTAATGGTGGTATTGTTCGCTACAATCCCATCGATTCCGGTATCGCCTACCAAATCAATGATATCCGCCAACTGACTATTCGTTAAATCCGGAGCGATCTTCAAGAAAATCGGCTTCACGCCTTCTTTTAACTTCGCTTTACGGATGGCCATCAAACCATTCAATAATTCAGTTAAAGGTCCTTTGTCTTGCAATTCACGTAAGCCCGGTGTATTAGGAGAAGATACATTGACGGTGAAATAGTCTACGTCGTCAAAAAGCTGCTTAAAGCAGTAATTGTAATCTTCGTTGGCCAGTTCATTCGGTGTGACTTTGTTCTTACCGATATTCCCACCGATAATCACCGAGGTAGTTCGCCTTCTCAAGCGGGCACCGGCCACATCCACTCCTTGGTTGTTAAAGCCCATACGGTTCACCAAGGCTTGGTCTTCTACCAAACGGAAGAGCCTGGGTTTATCGTTACCCGGTTGGGGTTTGGGAGTGAGTGTACCCACTTCAATATGCCCAAATCCCATACTCGCTAAAGCATCCACCCATCGGGCATCTTTATCGAATCCCGCTGCCAATCCAATGCGGTTCGGGAACTCCAGTCCGGCTACATTCACCGGCGAATTGTAGTTATTGCCGGCAAAAAGTGCCTCCATAATTTGGCGTTGAAACTTGAACGCATTGAGGCGTTGCCAAGAGTTCATGGCGAAGTAGTGGGCCTCTTCCGGTTGCATGGAAAAGAGCACTGGTTTAAGCAGAGAATACAGCATAAATTTTAGAATGGATAGCCTATACCAAAGTTGAAGGCTATGCGGCGACCAAGATAGTTATAGTCGTTCAAAACCCATCCATTATCCTTCGGGTAAGCCGGATCACGAAGTTGGGTACCGAGGTCGAAACGGACCAAGAAAAAGCTGAAATCGAAGCGCAGACCGATGCCGGAGTTGAGCGCAAATTGCTTGTAAAAATTCGCCATCTCAAAATGGGCATTGGGCAGAGCCGGGTCGGCGTTGACGTTCCAAATATTACCTCCATCCGCGAAAATGGCTCCCTTGAGGAGTCCTTCAATGATTTTAAAGCGAAGTTCTGCACTCCCTTCAATAACCAACTCTCCGGAACGGTCTAACTGTGTAGCCGAAGATTCAGCATAAGCACCCGGACCAATGGTTCTGGGTCTCCACCCTCGTAAGCTGTTGGCACCACCAATAAAATAGCGTTTATCAAATGGAATAACGCGCGAATTGCCCCAAGGCAGAGCCGCTCCAACGCGAATACGGAAGGCAGAATTCACATCGCGTTTTGGCCGGCTGTAGTAGCGCAAATCGAATTCCGACTTCACATACTGAAACAGGTTGGTATTGAAAATCGTGTAGGGTTTTTCAGCCCCGGCCGCCTGGAAACCGAGCGCCCACAGATTACCTGAAAGTTCTAAAATATTCCAGCGAAAGAAATGGTAAGAGCCTGTCGGACTCAATCCCGCATCATCGTATTGCCATTCAATACGCATGGCCGGAATAAAGTTCGGGTTGAGGATAGACGCCAGCAATACGCGGTCGCCGGGACCCAATGAATCAATTAAGTCTTGCCTGATTTTTACCTGGTTCAGGTTGACCTCTGCCGGTACGAAGCGAAAGGTATTAAAGCGATTGGCAAAAGAATAAGCCCATGTAAACAAGGCTGTACGCTGCACAAAATCTTGGTTGAATTCGTACGAAAAGCTGAGGTTAAAGGATGTTGCCGCCTGGCGCCATCCCTGTTCCGGTTCATACTTTTTTAACCAGACATTGCGTTCCAAAAGCCATAGTTTGGGAATGATGATAGACGACGAAATGCTCTGTTCAAAGTTGGAAAAATTGAATCGCTTCTGGGCATACTGGAATTCGGCTGAATTACCCAAGCGAATATCGAATATCTCTCCCCCTCGGAAGGCATTGATGTCGCGCAACAATATCTGGCTTGAAAAACCCCAAATTCGGCGGTTGCTGGCCTGCACTGCGCTACTCTGATCAGAGGTGATGGCCTGTGGTTCAATACTGAATTCAAGGTCTTTTTCCTCCGGTTCCATCAGGATGCTCACATCGAGAAGCTTATTCAGGGTATCAACTTGAACGAAGAAGTTGAGCGATTTGACCACCTGCAAACCCAAGAAGCTATTGTAGGTAGCCTTAAAATCATTTTCTGTATACAGCGAGCCGGGTTTGATTCGAACCAAGCGAGCCAACGCTTCGTGGTTCATAGGGAAACCCATGGTATTCACCAAGATGCCGTCTACGTTATGGTAACTTGAATCGTCTTTGCCCGACAAAAAATACAGGTAATTCACCTTCAATTTTACCGCGTCAATGGTATACTGGTTATGCTGTTCATGCAAAGACGGGTTCTTGATTACGATGGCTAAATCGAGCGTGTAATTGCCGTTGTTGGTGTCTACGTCAAATGCCAGAAATTCTCGTGTAAACCCGAAATACCCTCTGTTTCGAAGCATGGTTTCCAGGCGGTTTCTTTCTTCGCTTAGCGCTTCTGTATTGAACCTTTGTCCCTCCTGAACCAGCGAATTATTTCGGTCTCCTTCTACTGCTTTGAAAACATCTTTATCGTAGATATGCAGGTTAATCGCATTGAGAGTATAGGCTTTACCCAGCGTGACAGAATACGTGAGATGTGCCCTGCTTCGCTTCATCTTGACCGCATAACTCACCTCGGCATTGAAGTAGCCGTTGTTAAAGAGGTAAAGTTTAAGCTGCTCCTTGCTTTTCTCTATGGCTGCTGAATCCAGCAAAACTGGCTCTTCGCCTACCTTCTCTCGCACAAACTCGCGGATCTTGGAGGTATCTCTACCGTCGTAACTGAAGTTCCAAGCTTGTAAATAAAAAGGGTAGACACTTAAGATTTTCCGGTTCGATTTGTAGCGTAGGTTTTCTTTTAAACCCTCTTGTAGCATACGTTCTTCTACACCTTCAATGCTCACGCTTTGGAGAAGAATCTCATCGCTATTTAGGTGACGAATGGACGAACACGCGGCCAAGCCTAATGAGAGCAGACAAAATAGATATATTTGAAAATTCTTTTTCAGGGCAATATTCATGGGACTCTCAAAGGCCGGTATCAAGTACGTTCAATCTTTGCGAATTAAAAAATTCAGGCAAAAATACCACCAATTTATTGTGGAAGGCGATAAGTCTGTGGCGGAAGTACTGGAAAGCGACTGGAAAATTGAATCGCTCTACTACTGCGAGGGCTTTAATGCGTCCCTTCCCGATTTCGCCATTCAAATCAGCCCGGCTGAGATGGAACGTTTGAGTCAACATCAAAGTCCGCAAAAAGCACTGGCCGTGGTAAACATGCCTCAGGCTAGCGAAACGGTTCACATCGCTAAAGAAGGATTAACCCTCGCCTTGGATGGCATTCAGGATCCCGGAAATTTGGGCACGCTCATTCGCCTATGCGATTGGTATGGTGTAAAGCAAGTGATCTGCTCGCTCGATACGGTTGACCTATTTAACCACAAGGTGATTTCAGGTACCATGGGCTCCTTTTTGAGGGTTCAGGTGCAGTATACGGATTTAGCCGAAGCCTTAACAAAAGCTCCTGTTCCCGTGTATGGCGCGGTGATGGACGGAGAAAATATCCACCGGCTGAAAACGGAAACGAATGCCGTTTTGGTTATCGGCAGCGAAGGTCAGGGTATTAGCAAGGCTGTTAGGCAAACACTCAACTACCGCATCAGCATCCCACGCTTTGGCAAAGCCGAATCGCTTAATGCCGCGGTGGCCGGGGGAATTCTCCTCGACCGCTTTGTAGGCATTTAGTTCAGCTTCTTCACCCAGACAAAGTATTCCATATTGGAGATAACCAAGCCTCCTCCTTCGGTATTTAAGCTAAATTCATCCAATAGTATCTGCAATTCTACTCGGCTGTTAGCGAGTTTGATAAGGGCTTGTTCTTCGCTAAACTCGTACGCATAGGCCCCCAATTGAGCAGGTTTTAAATGCAAGCGACGAAGCATTTCATCCACCAGATTCACTTCCATTCGCTCACCATTCACCTCCACTATCAAACTCTTTCCTTCGTGATTCAAATTGAAGTCTAGGTCGCCATAGTTTAGCTCTTCTTCGCCTCGGTAATGGTGACCGCGTACATGGAAGAACAGATCGAAATTCCCAACCGGCGGCTTAAAGCCTATACCACCTTTTCGTCTAAACGAATAACTTCTCCATTCGTCTTCACCAAGCGTCACAGACTCTCCAAGCATTTGCCCTAAGATAAACCTTGAATTCCCATAGGGTCCCTTGTGGGTGTTTTCACCTGCAATTTGAGCTGAGTCGGGCAGGATGGCATTCAACTCGGTAAAATGATGTCGGCTAAGCAAATACCGCAGTGGGCCTTCGATTCTTTCGTATTCCTCCTTGCTCAGCACTTTATCCGGCATGGCCCTCCACTGCCCTTCTTCCATCAATTGGTTATCGCTTAAAGCTTTTTCTAAACGCGCGAATTGATTGCGCTTTGATACAGATTCGCCACTTAAAGGTCCGTAAACATTCAACAGGGCAATGAGTGCGAGACTCAATGGAATTAGGCGGATGTTCTTGGAGCGAAAGAATCCAAAGAACACCGATATAAACGCCAGCCAAACGGTCAGGTTACTGAGGTAATAGCGTTCTTCGGTTACACCGTAATCGCTTATTCGGCGTAATACCGCCAACGACATCATTATCACCAGAGGGAATAAAGCGATGAATATACCTCGGCCGGTTAGGCGCATTAAGCGGTTCTCCGACTCATCCAAGATGGGATACACCAAGAGGTAAACCAGAATGCCGGTGATGGAGAAGCCCAATATCAGATTACTCACCCAACCAATGGGCCACGACCAGGTTACAATGATTTTGCCGGCATAGGCATACAAAATCAAGAAGTATATGAGCACCAGGGGGATCAGCACAAATTGAGTGAAGATGCGCAAGCCTTTGGGAAAATGGACTTCGGTTTCTTCCTTTAATCCGGCAACAAAAAACCAGGTATTAAAAACATAGGCTATGAATATAAAGAGGCGGATATAGACCTTGTCGAAGTCGATACCAAAGAGCAAGTCGATGGCCAGAAGTGCCAAAGACAATCCGCCATACAGTACCATGCTGTAAAACGCGGTATTGAGCAAACGAAGTAAAAGTGCTTGGTTGGCTTGCCAAAATACGTTGAGACTTTGTCCGGGACGGTAAACAGAAAGACTGACCAAGAGGTGAAATAGCACAACCAGAAGCACAAAGCGTCCAATTTGAATCTCTTCCGGTTGAGTATCCAATAACAGATAGCACAGTATCAAAATGGGCACCCCAAGAAGCTGGAATATTAAAGACTTCAGCGGACTGAGACTGTACAAGCGGAGGCCTAAGGCTGTGAATAGCGATATGCCTAAGATAAGACTCAATACAGTCGGGAGTATATCTTGAATTTCTGAGCTGTCAATCTCTAGCATGTAGTTATTGAGCAAAGCTGCTAAGACAGCACATACAATGGCCAAGGGGAACCGAACCATAGCCTGGGACAGTGAGCCGGTGAGTTCTGAGATATTGATTTTGAATCGCATAGCTAGGAACAAGATAGGGAATTTTGGACCATAGTTGATAGACCATGGAGCATGGACCATAGAAAGAGGCGTTGGCACTCTGCTAGGTGTGCGGCGAACTGCTTAACCACAGAGTTCACTGAGTTTTTCACTGAGTTCGCAGCGAGATTTTCTTCATCTCTTCATCGGCAAAAGTTACTGTGGGGACGCGATGCCTCGCGTCCCTTCCATAGAAAGATTAAACCCTACTTCTTCCTAGAGGGGCGCAAAATATTGCGCCCCTCTAGGAGGCCACTAATCCCCAAGCTCGCCAGAAAGTGTGACGAAGCGGAGCGAAGTCTCTACTTTCTGGCTCAAACTCAAATCCCTATCTTCGAAGCATGTCAGACATTGGTACGTTGTTCTCCCTATTGAAAAGCAATTTTACCCGATTCCTCGGGGTGGGTGTATTGGGACTCCTCTTAAATATTCTTCTTTTTGGGGCGGCCTACTACATGGCACCGGAAGAGACCTCCGGACTTAATTTGTTCATGATGGGATTGATTTTCGTCTTGCTTTTCCCTGTGGTGTATTGGGTGATGGCCTACCGCTTCGGGATACAGCTGGTTTTAAGAAGTGCCTATATCCAGTTCAACCCCCAGATTCAGAATTTAATCACCGGATTCACGCGGGAAGTAATTCAGTACTACGAAGGAAACCGCGGCGGCACGCGCAACGACAAAGTCTACCGTTTGGGGGCATACCTTTCTGATAAACTCACGAACGTACCGGGTTTTGTAAAGCGAAGAATTGTAGATAAGCTGGATGAAGTGCCGGTAACACGGTATATACACGATATCAAATCGAGTGAGTTTATTCCGGAGAATGAAGCGATGTTGAGCGATAAACTCTTCCACCGCGCCAATGCCTTTGTTCTTGGCGACCTCTTCCCTACCAAGGCTAGCTTCATGTATTGGCTGATTCCTTTCAACCTGGTGGTCTTCGGACTCTGTTTCTACTTCCTGCTCTAATGCCTGATATCCAGCGATTCAATATCCGAGTCTATGGACTTCTAGTGTATGAAGACAATGTGCTGCTGAGCGAAGAAGAGATGGGCGGCTATGCCTTTTCCAAGTTTCCGGGTGGCGGATTAGAATACGGTGAAGGGCTCTCTGATGGACTAAAACGCGAGTTTCAAGAAGAGCTGGAAGCCGATATTGAACTGCTGGAACTTTTCTATATCAACGAATTTTTCCAGCAAAGTGCCTTTAAAAAAAGCGATCAGCTGATTTCCATTTATTACCGCGTACAAGCGGCCGACATACCTCGTCTGCTGCGCTATGTGGAGGACGGATGGCATCAGGTAGGGCCGGAACATCGAATCCGTTTCAGTTGGCAGCCTATCGCCTCGCTAGACGAAAGCCTGCTTACTTTTCCCATCGACAAACTGGTGGCGCAGAAGCTTAAGGCTGCTTTTGAAACAAAGCCGTCTCCATAAAGCCATCGAAATACGGCGCCTTATCCAGGCATTTCCATTTGCGTCCGGCAAATACCGGGTAGATATCGTAAACCCTGTCCGTATCCAAGTTGGTGCTGGCCTTGAAGAACCAGATCATCAGCTGCATCAGAAAACGGTGGTAGGCTTTTTTAGGCGAAACAAAATCGCTCCACACCCAATAGGCTCCGGGCTCACAATGGCGGTTCAGCTGAATGAAGATGCGCGCCAAGCGGTAATAGGTAAACTGATCAAAGAAAAACGGCGTAATCACCACGTCAAACCGCTGTGCCTCAGGTAGGTCGTCTTGCGTGCCGTGAATGAAACGCACGGGATGATTTTGCAGGCTTTTCAAACGCTTGCGACTCAAGTCGATCATCTTTCCTGATTTCTCTACGTATATCACTTCCTTCGGACTGCAGATTTCCAATACCGGCTTAATGAGCCTCCCGGTTCCGCCGCCAATGATGAGTATACGTTGGTCTTTGGGCAATTGACTGAGGAAATGCAATTGCGAGCGATGCAGTGCTCCGCCGTACACCACCAAACCTAACAAATCGTAGATGGGTGCTATCAGGTTATAGTCGTTGAAGCGTCTCATAGAGCCAGAGTAGTCCGGGAAGGAGGAAAATACCATCGCCTAAAACGCGGTACAGCTCCCCTTTCACCAAGTATTTCCTATAAAGATACACCAAGATTAGAATCACTTCCATGCTGCTCAAAAAGAGCATTTCAATTCGGTGAGCTGGGTCTAGGTACAAGGCCAAGATGCCCAGGGCCGGACCGATTACCAGCATCGCTCTGATAAAACGTTTGACTTTAGCAGGACCAAACCACTTCAAGATCGAAGGATGATCATCGCGCAAGTCAACTTCATACTCCAACAGGGAAAACAAAAGCAAGTTGACGTGGGCCAAACAGAACAGACGCATCAGGTAAAGGAGATTGAGCCAGGTGAAAGGCTCATCGGCTTTGCTCAAGGGTACCATCGCTATGCCTGCCACATAGACTATCGCTATAAAAAGTTCTTTGTATACATAGCGATAGCCGCGTTTTCTAGCCCAAATTAAAGACGCCAGATACAGCACAATTAAGCTAAAGAGCGCTAGCGAATTTCGCCAGAGTGTGGAACCGGCATCGGGTGGAATGAGGTAAATGAATAAGGCTGCTACCAGGACCAAAAGGGCCATCATAGGTAGGGCAAAACGTTGGTGAAAGCGATGACGCGGTGTGGAGGCCGTGTGCTGAATGGTTCTGGCATCCATCAGGTGATCGGCCGTATAGACCATCCAAACCATCAGGCCGAGTTCGACCAAGTATACCGGACTAAAATACGCATCGGCTATTCTGGCCAGCATCCACGCATTGAATACGGCACCCAAGGCCACGTCGAGACTCAATATGCGGAGGTACCTATACACCCAATCGGTTTTTCATTCCTTCCATAAAATGCTTGCGACACCTGGGCTCATAACTTTCTTTTTCGCCCAGCATCACTTGTTTGGAATCTAGTGCAGTTCGGTAAGAAAACAAAGCCACATCGCCACAAACTGCGCAAATGGCATGCACTTTCGTTACATATTCGGCTTTGGCCATCAAATCCGGGATAGAACCAAAAGGCTCTCCGCGGAAGTCCATATCCAAGCCCGCCACAATCACCCGTGCTCCACGAGCTGCCAGCTCATCGCATACTTTGGGCAATTCCGCATCAAAAAACTGAGCTTCATCGATAGCCACTACATCAGCCCCTTGGTAAAACAAGAGGATATTCACCGCAGAATCAACCGGCGTGGCCGTAAAGGAATTTTCGTCGTGCGAGACAATGTCTTGTTCGTTATAGCGCACATCCATGCTCGGCTTATACACCTCTATCCTTTGGCGTGCAATGCGTGCCCGCTTCACTCGGCGAATCAATTCTTCTGTTTTGCCGGAGAACATGGAACCGCAGATCACTTCGATCCATCCCTTTTCTTTACCCGGCTTTTTATTCGGCTCAATAAACATGTGCTACACTACTCGGATTGTGAACATTACAGTGTGCATTACTTATCGGTATCGCTCAAGGCCATTCCTGCACATCTGGCTAAATTTGTTCGTCACAAATAAACAAAGAAATGTCCAAGCGCTCCCAAATTCATCAGGAAATTGAATCATTATCCCAAAAGCTACAGTCGACCAACCAAGTCTTAGCCGGTAGCGATGAATTGAGTATGCTCGACATTGACTTGCTGCGCAAAACCACCATTGAGGTTTATGATCTGGTAAACAACCTGCGTTTGGTGATGCACGAGAAGGCCAGTCGGAATTTGGAGGCCGAACTGGAAGCCGCTAAAGCACAGGCCGCAGAGGCGGAAGCCAAGGCGAAGGCCGAAGTAGAAGCAGCAAAGGCATTGGCCGCAGAGGCGGAGGCCAAGGCTCGTTTGGAAGCTGAAAAAGCGCAGGCTGCCGAAGCGAAAGCCAAAGAAGAAGCCTTGCTGCGGGCTCAAGAAGTGAAGGAAGCTCCGGTTCAAGAGACCATCATTCCCGTGGAAGAACCTGTTGTGGAGGAGCCTGTTGTGGTGGAAGTGCCCATAGCCGAGGTGAAACCGATAGAAGAAGCGCCTAGTGAAATAGCGGAGCCGGTAGCTGAGGCAGAACCAATTGAAGAAGAAATCATTCCGGCAGAAGAGCCTGTAATGGAAACATCAGCGCCGAAGTCGATGCCGGTATTTGAAGAAGAGCCAACTGACCTAGCCGGAAAATTCAGCGCAACGCCGATTGCCGATATCAAACAATCCATCAGCATCGCGAAGAAATTTGAATACATCAATACCCTGTTCCAAGGAAACGTTGAGAAGTATTCCCGCTCCATTGTGAACCTGAACAGCATGCGCAATGGCGATGAGGCTTTTGACGAATTAAACCGACTCCGCAGAGAGCTGGGCTGGGAGGAAGAAGACGCCAATTACCTGGAACTAGCGAACCTGATCCGCAGAAGGTATTTGGGATAATTAGCGAAGCAAGGTCAGGCTTCCTTTTTTCTGTTCAATTTTCACCGTGCCATCCGGCTGTCGCAAGCGGGCTTGAATGAGGTAAACATAGACTCCTTCAAGAACCAACTCCCCTTTGTAAGTGCCATCCCAAGCAAAGTTGGGGTCATCGCTAAAGAAAAGCTCCTCTCCCCACCTATCGTAAATACGTACCTCTAGCTTTTCCACGCCATGGTAAGCAATAGCGAAAACGGGATTTAAGCCGTCGCCATTGGGTGTAAAGGTATTGGGTACAAATATCCACGACTCACACGAATCAGGATGAGTCAAGTTTACGTAGAGGCTATCGGTTATCCGACAAAAGCCGTTGCTGATAGTCACAGAATAGACCCCCGAGCTGAAAACAGGCAATTGCCTCTGGTTGGAACCGGTGCTCCAGACATAGGTGCAACCCGGATTGGCAGCATCTAAAACCAGCCACTCGGCACAGCGCGTTGTATCTGTATTAATCGGGTAAGGCGAATTGATTCTGGCCACGTGAATGGTATCGCTATTCGGGCAAAAAATGGAATCCCGAACCACAAGCGAATAGGTACCATCGGTATTGATGTGCAGCTCTTTGGTAGTATCGCCCGTATTCCACTGAAAATGCTTGTCATCCGATTTCGCTGGTAACAAATGATCTACCACATCACAAAACGCGGTATCCTCGCCAATATAAACGGCAGGTGGCGCTGCAAACCAAACTTGCACACTATCACTAAAGCTGCGGTGTTCGTTTTGAATGATAACGGAATAGAGTCCGCTGCTATCTACCCAAATGGAAGGCGTGGTATCTCCGGTATTCCACAGAATTCGATCATCAGGCCTCAGGTCTTCAATTGTAATTTCAAATCGCTCACCCAAACAGAGCACCGTATCGTTGGGCAGCAGAATGCCCCTTGGTTCTACCGGTCCCAATTTTAAAAAAAAGGTTCTGTATTTATTGAATGGGTTGAGTATGCTGAACCAGGGTTTGGTTGGGATGCTATCCGGACCATAATCCAAGTCTTCCGGCTCATCGAGAAACCCCGTAGCATAGAAGGTTTGTTCCGGTCCAATCGTCTTCTCAATATGAGCGAAATGGGTATAGGGCAAAACAGCGCTCCAGGTGCGGTGCCCGTTGCTATCTAATTGCATCAGAACGCCATCCACAAAATCGAGGTAATTGTTGTTGTTCTGCCAAAGGCTGGTATCCTGAGCATACATCACCGGACGCTGTCCTTGAGGATTAGCCGGCAATTGTACTTTTCTGTAAAAGGATCCGCCGCAGAGAATTTCACCGCGTTCATTTACATCGAATGCATCAAAAATGGAAGGATGGTAAAAGCGCTGACGGTCTTCGCTACCCAATTCTGCAATCCATTTGATTTCCATATCCCGAGTCAGGCGAAATAGAAACCCGGTATGATAATCGTTGTTTGGAAAATAATCTTCCGACTTATAAGGTCCGCTGCGGGTGTTGGTATTGATCGATCTTCGATAACCGAAAGCACTTAAATACACATCACCATCCGGTCCAAACCTTAATTTTCCCAGATTCACTGAAACATTACCCGGAGCAATTTGGATGGTTTGTGCAATTCCCACCGGATCGTATTCAATACGAGCAAGTCGCCCATGGTAGTAATTTGGATTATCTAAAGGGACAACATTCCCGGTGTCTAGGTTCACATTGGCCATGCTGCCAAAGAATTCTAAGATTCCAATTCCTTCAAAACTGGAACTCGTATCATTCGGAAAGCGAAAGAACATATTAGCCCATCCGTAGTTGAGTCGGCGGGTGGGGTCACATACGATGGGTTCACCGGTACTATCCCACTTGATTACAAAGTTTTTTCCGGAATACCGAGGAGTGTGGTAGAAGGTATCGCTCAAGTTTCCACTGATGTTCAAGTTTACCTTGTCTCGGTAATACCCGCAGGCCAGCATCTCTCCTTTGCTGTTCACATCGAGCTGATAAACCTTCATAGAACCCGACCCGGAACTGACTTGATAAGGCCGAATCAAATTACCCGCTGTATCCAGTACAAGGATGGCTTGCGACCAGCCTCTGTATCGGGTGCTGTCCTTCAGCCACCAAGTGCCTAGGCTAGGATCTGCATCCATGGAGTCTTTATAAAGTACCGGAAAGTAGAGCCGGCCATTACCGGTGAGTTTGGCGATTTGAAATTGATAGCCTTGTTCCTCCAATTGGGTATAGGCGAAATGCCGTCCCCAGATTACATGTCCGGAAGAGTCTAGTTTCAACACATTGGTGCCATTGGCGGTTAAAGGGTCTTCATTCCAATCGAAATTACCGCTGCCCTCCGCGATGATGTAGAAGTTTTTGAAGGAGTCCTGGAGCAGAATCATCCGATCCGGATTATACCTCAGCCTGTTGATGGTAGGCCCCCAGCCGGATGCGCCTTCAATGTCCATGTTCCTCGCCCAATACGCATGCGGTTGGGCGTAAGTACTCTGTCCAAAAAGCAGGGCAAAAAGAATAAAGAGTAGGCGTTGGTTCATGAATTGGCAATGTAAATGTACGGTAAATTGGAGAGCTATTCAAGTCTAGAAATATGACACTATACTGAGCCAATTCTGACAATCATTCCATTTTCAGCAGGCCAATTTCCCGGAACTTTGGTGCGGCCTATGTACCATTTCTTCCGACAAAATCCTTTGCTGCGGCCTACGCTGTTTTTTCTGGCCGGCACCCTCCTCGGACTCTATTCCGCATATTGGTTTTTTGGTGTCAGCTTTGGGCTATTGCTCCTTGCTCAAGCTTGGGTTCGTTTAGCGAAGGTTCACCGCATTCATTTCAGCCTACCGGCCCTCTTTCTCTTCCTTGGCTTTGCGCTGGCTTGGTGTAGACAAACAACTGTTGAAGCAGAGGATGAAGCCTCGCACGAGTACGTCTTGGAAATTCAACGCATCAAACAAGGGAAAAAACTTCAAGTAGAAGCCTTGCTCCTATCCAAACACCGATCACATCCCGTTAAGGCCATTTTATTCTTTAGCGATAGCCTTTCGCTCAGTCTGGATTCGCTCTACCGTGTTCACTGTCGCCTAGAACGTCCGAAAGCCGCCCTCTTTCCAGGCTTCTTCGATTACCGCGAATACCTGCACAACAAAGGTATTTCACTGACCGCCTTCGTGCGAGAGGATATGCAGACCCTCGGACCCAATCCGCAATTCCGCATCAAAACCACTGCCTCGGCCTGGCAGGCTAAACTTGCCCAACGCATCGACCTGGCCATTCCCAAAACCGAAGACCGCGCAATTCTCAAGGCTATGCTTTTGGGCGATCAACAAGACCTCGACAGCGAACTACGCTCCGGCTTTGCGCAAACCGGAACCCTGCACCTATTGGCTGTATCGGGCATGCACGTGGGAATACTCTATTTACTCATCGGCTTTGCCCTAAAGCCCATTCGGAATAAGTGGCTGCAATTGTTTTTGAGTCTGCTGCTACTCTGGACATACGCCTTCCTCACCGGACTATCGCCTTCCGTGCAGCGAGCCGTGACCATGTTCAGTATGCTGGGGATTGGCAAGACTTGGGGACGTGGCAGTTCCATCTACAATGCACTGGCTTTTGCGGCCTTTGCCCTGGTTCTGGCGGATCCCTATTCGATTATGCAACTCGGCTTTCAGCTTTCCTTCCTCGCCGTTTTGGGCATCGTTCTCTTCACTCCCCTTTTTGAGCGATTGTGGAGTCCGGAAAACAAATGGCTTCAAAAACTCCGAACCCTGTTAAGCGTTTCCCTCGCGGCGCAAGTCAGCACTACCCTGCTCAGCCTCTATTATTTCCACCACTTCCCTACCTGGTTTCTACTGAGTAATGTGCTTTTGGTTCCGCTGGCAGCCCCGCTCATGTGTGGCGGTATCGCTTTACTGATGTTGCAAGACATCCCTATTGTGGGGGATATACTTGCCTTACTTAGTCAGGGTTTGCTTCAGCTCATCCAAGTGGTGAACCACGGTATTCAAAGTTTACCCCTAGCCTATCCCGGTCCGGTATATCCAAGCCTAATCTGGATTTGTGCGGGCTACGGCATCCTGATTTTACTCTTGTTGTGGTGGAAAGAACAGCATGTTCGTCACCTTTTGCGGGCCTTGGCGATTCCCAGTCTGGTTTTGCTGTTTGGATTTTACGAAAGCGAACAAAATAAGGATCATCGACAGGTTTTGATGCTCAACGCCTTCGGACAAAGCCTGCTACTGGATGAAAACGCCAGCACCATTATGGTCTTTAGCGATAGCCTGAACTCCCGGATTAAAAGCGAACTACTGGAGCCCTTGGCTGAGCGAAACGGAAAACAGCTCAAGGTTCAATGGATGGCTAGCGATAGTTCCATCCGGCTACAATGCGATTCACTTTCCATTTTGAAATTGGGGACTGCCCTTCCGGCCGACAGCCTTGCCGTGGACTACCTCTGGGTGAGCGAAGGGATGAAAAAGGCGCCTGAAATGCTCGCTGAGCGCCTGCTTTTTCGTAACATTGTGCTCGATGGCACCTGCGGATTTAGCCAACGAAAAAAGTGGCAAGAATTTGCTACTCAGAGGGGAATTCCCCTTTTCGATTTACGCGAAAATCCCAAGCAGGTGTTGATAGCTTATGGAAGAACTCGTTAAATACCACTGCGAAGACCGCATCGCCTACATCACCTTAAACAGACCGGAAAAACGCAATGCCTTGAGCACCGAGTTGGTGGACGGTATCAAAGCCGCCATTCGCCAAGCGGAGGCCGACAGCAATTGCAAGGTGGTGGTGTTAGCCGCCGAAGGGGAAGCCTTCTGTGCTGGTGCCGACCTAGCCTATTTGCAGCAATTGCAGCACAATACCTTTGAAGAAAACCTTGCCGACTCCGAACACCTGAAAGAACTCTTTCTGATGATTTACCACAGTCCTAAGGTGTTTATTGCCCAGATTCAAGGTCATGCGCTTGCGGGCGGCTGCGGTCTAGCCGGTATCTGCGATTTCTCCTTCGCCGTTCCGGAAGCTAAGTTGGGCTATACCGAAGTGAAGATTGGCTTTATCCCGGCCATGGTTCTGGTATTCCTGATTCGCAAGATTGGCGAAGGCAAAGCCAAGGAATTGCTGTTAAGCGGCAAGATTATCTCGGCCCAATCAGCCAAGGACTTCGGATTGATCAACGAAGTGGTGGAAGCCAACGAACTGAAAGCCCACGTGAAGCAATTTGCGAGTAAGCTGTGTTCAGAAGCCAGCGCTGATTCGCTGAGATTAACCAAGCAGCTGATGGCTGAAGTACAGCATTTGGACATCGAAGCCGGCTTGAACTTAGCGGCCAGAAAAAATGCCGAAGCCCGCGCCACCGAGGATTGCAAAAGCGGTATTGCCGCCTTTTTAAACAAAGAAAAACTGAGCTGGTGATGGAGTGGATTGATACGCACAGTCACTTATACGACGGCACCTTTCAGGAAGACATGGACCAAGTGATCCAAGACTGCAAAGACGCCGGACTTTCACGCATCTACCTGCCCAATGTTGATTTAGAATCCATTGACGCCTTGCATGCCTTGAGCGAAAAAGACCCGGGACTATTCTTCCCAATGATGGGCCTACACCCTACTTCGGTCAAAGCCGACTGGAAAACCGTCTTAGCTGAAATCAAAGAACAATTGTATGCCCGTCCGGAATACTACGTTGCCGTTGGCGAGATAGGCACCGACTTGTACTGGGACAAAACTTTTGAATGCGAGATGGAGATTTGCTTCAGGGAGCAAGCCGCCTGGGCCGCCGATTTGAACAAACCCATTATTATCCACAGCAGAGACAGCCTGGATTGGAATATCGGCATGGTGGCAGAGTTAAAAACCGAATACCCCAATCTCACTGGCATCTTCCACTGCTTCAACGGCACAGAAGAACAGGCCCTGCGTATTCAGAAGCTAGGCTTTCTAATCGGCATTGGTGGCGTCATTACCTTCAAAAATGCCGGCGTAGCCGAAGCTTTGACGAATGTTCCTTTAGACATCATGGTCATGGAAACCGACGCCCCATATTTGGCACCGGTACCCTACCGAGGCAAACGCAACCACAGCATGTATATTCCACTGATAGCGCAGAAGTTAGCCGAGGTGAAAGACTGCAGTTTGGATGAAATCGCCCGAATTACCACGAAAAATGCATTGACCCTTTTCGGAACGTGATTTTTTACTAGTTTTGCAGTCCTTCAAAAAAAGGCAAGGAGAGGTGCAAGAGTGGTTGAATTGGCACGCCTGGAAAGCGTGTATACCGCAAGGTATCGAGGGTTCGAATCCCTCTCTCTCCGCAAACAAAATGGAAAAACCAGGGTCGAAGACTCTGGTTTTTTGCATTTACCCGAGTCTGAAAGCCACTAAACACCGCAGAACTACCTCAAACAACATTGCTTTCAAGCGAGGGAAAATGCAAAAAACCAGAACGAGCGATAGCGAGCTGGTTTTTCCATTTTGTTTAAGCCCCCTCTCTAGGGATCACGACTGAAGCGCAGCGGAAGGAGTAATCCCGGCAGAGATGCAGACGGATTTTAAGATGAAGCCCGAAAGTAGATGCACCGCTGCGCTGCGCAACACTTTCGGACAAGGGGATGAGGAGAATTTAGAAATTGCATTTACCCGAGTCTGAAAGCCACGATACACTGTAGAACTACCTCAAACAACATTGCTTTCAAGCGAGGGAAAATGCAAAAAACCAGAACGAGCGATAGCGAGCAGGTTTTTCCATTTTGTTTAGCCGCCCCCACTCTAAGGATCACGAGCGAACCCAGTGAGCGAGTAATCCCGGCAGACACACCCCTAAATCTCCTCTCAAGAGGGGACTTTAAATGGAGTGAATAAATGCAAAAAACCAGAACGAGCGATAGCGAGCAGGTTTTTCCATTTTGTTTAGCCGCCCCCACTCTAGGGATCACGAGCGAACGCAGTGAGCGAGTAATCCCGGCAGACACACCCCTAAATCCCCTCTGGAGAGGGGACTTTAAATGGAGTGAATAAATGCAAAAAAGCAGAACGAGCGATAGCGAGCAGGTTTTTCCATTTTGTTTAGCCGACCCCCCATTCAGGGATCACGAGCGAACGCAGTGAGCGAGTAATCCCGGCAGACACACCCCTAAATCGCCTCTCGAGAGGGGACTATAAATGCAGTGAATAAATGCAAAAAACCAGAACGAGCGATAGCGAGCTGGTTTTACCATTTTGTTTAGCCGACCCCCACTCTAGGGATCACGACTGGAGCGCAGCGGAAGGAGTAATCCCGTATCGCTTCGCTAGTTCGAGTGCGGAGTACGAGTGCGAAATCAGTTTGAGTACAAAGCTTGAGTTCAGGTACCAAAGGCTTTAACCAATCACTCTCTGAACTAAACTGTCCCGGGCAAAGAGTGTGCACTGAAGGACTAAAGTCCTCAATTCAATTTAACCATGCATTTTTAACATTTAATGTTAATTTTGCATAGATGATAAACAGGGACCTAGCACAGTATATTTTGGATCGCTTGCAAAACAGCGCTGCTGTAGCCCTTATGGGACCTCGCCAAGTGGGTAAAACAACCCTCGCATTCAAAATAAGTGAAACGCTGTCTTCTGTCTACCTCGACTTGGAAAACAGCACGGATCTTCGAAAAGTTGAAAACATCGAAGCCTATTACCAGGCAAATAGTGATAAGCTTATTATTCTGGATGAAGTGCAGAGGCTTCCTGAGATCTTTGCTCCAATACGCGGGCTTATAGATCAGCAGAGGCGCGCAGGCAATAAAACCGGACTATTTTTGTTTTTAGGTTCAGCATCCATTGAATTACTGAGGCAATCGAGCGAAAGCTTAGCCGGACGTATCGCTTATATTGAGCTCTTCCCTATCCATGTAACCGAATTCCTAAAAGGCCCCCAAAATACCGACCTCCTTTCCCAATTGTGGTTACGCGGTGGATTCCCTGAGAGCCTCTTAGCCAAAGACGATAAAAACTCATTACGCTGGCGAAAGGACTTTATTAGAACATACTTGGAAAGAGATATTCCGATGCTCGGACCGAGAGTCCCCACCCAAATTTTAGAACGACTTTGGATGATGCTCGCCCACGGACAAGGAACTGCAATCAATGCTTCCAAACTAGCTGGCGCACTAGAGGTATCAAATACCAGCATTGCACGTTATATTGAATTGTTGGTAGATCTATTGTTGATTAGAAAGTTGCTACCCTATACCAAAAACATCAAAAAAAGGCTGGTGAAATCACCCAGAATTTATGTACGCGATAGCGGAATAACCCATGCCTTGCTTAACATTAAAGACTTCAATGATCTATTGGGAAATCCTGTTGTTGGCAAAAGTTGGGAAGGCTTTGCGGTTGAAAATATCATGGCGGTGCTGCCGGAAAGCGCCGATGCGTTCTATTACCGAACCGCCGGTGGGGCAGAAATTGATCTGGTGATTGATCATCGTGATTTATCGGGCGAAATTTGGGCGATAGAAATCAAACGAAGCGCAGCGGCACATCTAAGTCGCGGATTTTATGAAGCTTGCGAGGATATAAAGCCAAAACGCAGATTCATCGTCCATGGAGAACCCGATACATTTGCTCTCAAAGACGATGTACAAGCCATTAGTCTATATGCCTTTCTTCAACTTCTTCGAGAGGGGTGATGGAAGTATGTCTTCATCCAGCCAAACCAAAATCTATCAGAATGTACCAATAACTACTATTTGCTTTGAATACGCAGTTTAAGTTCGGTAACCAAAGGCATTAACTAATCGCTATCTGAATTAATCTGTCCGGTCTTCCGGACATTACCCTCGAAAAAAACGAAATTTCCGAATGACGCGGGTTCCAGGAGATTAAAACTTCACTATTTAAAACCATTTAGTTAGTTCCGAAGATTCGAATGCCTTCTCTCTCTGCAAGGTAGCAAGCTGATAAGGCGCGGCTTGATGTCGACTAAGTTTTAATTCAATTCTTAGCAAATGGCGAAAGAAAACAAGTTTGTAGTAGTTCACAAACCGTTTAAAGATGGCCGTAAGTATTATTTGCGTTCTTTTCCTAAGCTGTGTAAGTAAAGACTCTAACGGGAATCAGGTGACTCTAGGAGTTGCCCTTTTTCTTTTTAATAGGCGTGTCTTTTAATAGAACTCAAAGTTCTCATATCGCCTAATAGGTCCTTACAATTCGTCTTTCAACACTTTCTAATTATTCGCATTTCGCACATTCGCTTTCCAATCCAAAGCGATGCAACACGACCACAGTCTTTCTATTGCCACCACCGTTTCGGGAATGACCGGCGGAGTAATCCGAGCGATTTCCGAACAGATCGAACTAAGTACTCTAATTGTTGCCAGTATTCGTAGGTGGGCATCGCATAATAAATCCTAAGCTTTATGCTAAACAAAGTAGAGGGAGGATTAATTCCATAATGCGAAATCAATCCCCTCTATTTAGAATCATTTTAAATAATTTGTTTAGATTGATTCTAAATAGTAATCTTGCCTCGATTTTAAAAATGAGAATCCTAAGTCTTGGAATTTGGCTTGGTCTATTGACACAACTTTGCGCGGCACAGAGCCAAATGGCGCAGCTGGAGGGAGATGTAGTAGACTCGGAGGGGCTAGGTTTACCCTATGCAACAATAGTCATAGATAGCATCAATCGGGGTTCAATAGCTGACTCAAACGGCCATTTTTCAATTCAAAATTTAAATCCGGGAAATTATTCCCTATCTATTTCTTACATCGGCTATTCTGTCAAAAAATTGAAAGTCAATCTTAAAAATGGTGAGTCTAAATATCTGAAAATAACTCTACTTGTATCTACTAAGGTGGCTAATGAAGTCACAATCAAAGGAATTAACGAGGCAAAAAGTATTGAACGAACGGCTCAGTCTGTAAAAGTAATTGAGACAAAAGAAGCCCGACTTCAATCTGCTGATTTGGGGGAAGTTTTATCCAGGACAGAAGGCGTAAGCATACAACGATCAGGAGGTCTCGGCTCGAATATGCGACTTTCGTTGAACGGTTTAAGTGGCGATCAGGTTAGGTATTTTTGGGATGGTATTCCACTTGAATATTCACCCTTTGCGATTGGTTTGGCTAATATACCTCTCGGTTTAACACGTCAAGTTGAAGTATTTAAAGGAGTATTACCCATACAATTTGGTTCCGATGCGCTTGGGGGCGGAGTAAACGTGCGTCCAAAAACTTTAAAAAAAGGCTATACCGCTGGCCTATCCTATCAAGCTGGTTCATTTAAAACTCAGCGTGTATCAGCCTATGCAGCATGGGCAAATGACAATAAATTCATTCACCTTATAGGCTTTCATGACTTTTCTGCCAATAATTATAAAGTGGATGTGCAAGTAGCCAATAACCTGGGTAAGTTAGAAGAAGTACGAGTAAGACGTTTTCATGATGATTATCGAGCTAAAGGCAGCATAATTACTGCGGGAATAAAAGGAAAAGGGTGGATGGAAGAATTATCTCTCTCTTTGCATGCCTCAACTCTAAACAAAGAAGTACAACACAATAATGTAATGAGCGGTGCACCATACGGACATGTGGCTCAAAATAGATTCAATTATGGTGCAATAGCCAAGTGGGATATGAGCCGCAAAGGAATTTACCGGGGTTCCAGTCAATTTGGATACAGCCACAACGAAAGGCAGTTCATAGATACATCAGCTTGGTTATTCAATTGGTTCGGAGAAAGGGTAAATAGAAAAAATACAGCAAGTGCTAGTGAGATAGGTAACAATCAAAAGAGTCATTTAATATTGTGGGATAATACCTTCTTTCTTCGAAGCAATCATCAATGGAAAATTTTCAAGAAAGGGGAAATATCCCTTGCCATCGCACCCACGTATACAAAGAGAAATGGTGATGAACTCTTCTCGGGAACCTGGGATGTCGCAACAACCCAGAGTAGCTTATTTTCCTGGGTAAATAGCCTATCGTTTGATTGGAAAACCACACGCTGGGAAAACAACCTCTTTGTTAAACACTATATTCAAAAGGGAAACGCCAAGGAGCCTTTGCCTGCGGGTTTAGGGTTTTCTTTGTCAAACAACCGAGAAACCGCTTGGGGTATCGGCAACGTCTTCTTATATCATTTAAATTCAAAAACTTGGCTAAAACCATCCTATGAGTACGCTATACGCTTACCACGAGCCGACGAACTTTTTGGCGACGGAGCGTTTGTAGCTGATAATACAGAATTAAAGGCCGAAAGAAGCCACAATTTTAACCTTCAAATGGCTTATCAAAATCGTAGCTGGATTTTGCAAGTAAATGGATTTGGTAGAATTGTAAAGAATCTCATCTTGTTTGTTCCGAACAACGATCGCTCAGCGGTTTTCGATAACGTGTTTGAAGCAAATTCTTTAGGCATTGAAATATCTGCGGAGAAGTCTTTTTTGAATGAAAGACTTAATCTTAGCGCAAACAACACTTTTCAACATTTTTACAATGCAGCACAAGAAGGACACTTTCGTGCATTTTACCAAGACCGAATCCCAAACAGGCCATTTCTTTTTGCAAATAGCCAAGCTCAATACAATTTAAAAAATTGGCCCTGGAATGATTCGCGTTTAAGTTTTTATACTAACGCACGCTATGTGCATGGCTATTATCTAACGTGGGAGAGTTTAGGAAACCTCAACTCTAAAGCCCTTATACCGAATCAGTTTATTCAGAATGCAGGAATCACTTTCCAAAAGAAAATAATGAAGCAGTTTGTAGCCCTTTCATTGGATATTCAAAACCTAAGTAACAGAAAGGTATATGACTTTTTCGGCGTTCAGCGTCCAGGAAGAGCGGCTTACCTAAAACTCAGTTTAGAACTCTAAATCAATTAACCAATCACACTAAATATTTAACCATGCTATTCATGAATCATTTTAAAAAAGCCGCATTACTCTCTCTTTTGGCGGTAATTGGATTTTCTTCTTGTTCAAAAGAAGAACCTACCTCTGGAACTAAAAGCGAAACAGCCTATCTCTATACCGGACGCTATTTTACACCAGATGGAAGGAAGTTTTTTATGGGAGCCTTTTCTTCTGTACCTAACACTACACCCGATATATCTAAACTAACAGAATTGACTGGAACAAGCGTTGCAACTTTTGTGTATGATGGTTTTGTTTATTCATGGGATGGTGAGGCTTCTGAAATGACAAAATGGAAAGTAGAAGACGATTTAAGGATGACCAAACTAGATGTATTGAGCTTTATCAATACCGGCATCACCGGAAATAATTTTGGTGCTCAGTTCTTTTCTGCAACTGAAGCGTATTTGCCCGGGTTAAGCAATACAACTATGGTAAAATGGAATCCTACAAACATGACTATCATAGAATCAATTCCATTTAACGCTCCAAACACATCATTTGAATACTACAATTGGAGAACTTACAAGTCGGGACAAAATATTATCATTCCTTTGGAAATTGGCGACTGGGATAACCTAGCGACAGAATCAAAGGTAATGGTTGGAATTTTCAATACTCGCACCAAAACCATGACTTATGCAGAAGACAATAGAGCGCAGGCCAATAGCTATTTGTTTCCTTCTGAAAATGGTGATTTGTACTCTTATCCAATGAGCACTACCGCTTTTTTTGAACATTATGGTAAAGGTGGCCCTTATCCAAAAAGCGGGGGTATGGTTCGCATCAAAAATGGCGAATCGCAATTTGATCCAAACTTTTACGTAAATGTGATGGATTCTACTGGAGGTGCAAACTCTATGGGAATGTTTTATGTCGGAAACAATAAATGGCTGGTTAAGCAATATGCTGATACTTCTAATTATCCAGCAGCAGCTGATTTATGGGATTTTTGGGATAAAGAATTAGAATTTAAACTCTATGACCATGTTACCCAAAAATCGGTTGATTTCCCTGGTATGCCCAAAGGCTATTCCGGAAACAATGGATGGTTTATTGTCGATGGAAATCACTACCACCAAAGTCCAAATAAAGTAACTGGCGATACTGAAATTGCCATCATATCTGAAACGGGTTGGAAAACTGCTTTCACTATTGTCGGTGGAGACATGAATCAACTGGCTAGAGTTAGATAAGCTTGTCATTTCCTAAGATTCTTCGTAAGATACATCGCTGGCTCGGATTTATTTCCGGGCTAGTGGTGTTTGTAGTTTCTATTACAGGTGCCCTATTTGCCTTTGAAGATGAAATAGCACAGCTAGTTTATCACTATGAAAAAGTAGAAGTAGAAAATCGAGACTTCATCTCCATTGAGCAAATTGAAAAGTGCTCTGCGCCCTATCTTAAGAAGATTAATGCCATCTACTATAATGGCAAAGACCGAAGTATTCGAGTTAGAGAACGCACGCTGAATGATGCCGGCGAAAGAGTAAATAACTGGGTTTATTTAAACCCATACAACGGAGAAGTTCTGCATACTAAATTAAACGGAGAGCTTGATTTCTTTGATATTGTTGTTCAGTTGCACATCAATTTAATGCTGGGTGAGTCCGGTGCGTATGCCGTGAAATTTGGAACCTTACTCTTTCTCGTATTAATCCTTAGCGGAATCATTTTGTGGTGGCCAAAAAATAAAAATGTAAGAAAGCAACGTTTTCGTTTTTATTGGAAACCTACTACTGGCTGGAAGCGTAAGAATTTTGATTGGCATGTAATCTTGGGATTTTATTCGTCTTGGGTTCTGCTCTTTGCTGTTGTTACAGGACTTGCTTGGAGTTTTGAATGGATGGATAAAACTATCTATGCTGTTGCAAGCCAAGGGAAGCCATACCAAGAGTGGACCGAAACACCAGCAAAAACTTACCGAAATCGCCCAGAATCTAAGGGTCTAAAAGACAGAATTCTTCATACGGCTCGAGCAGATTTTAAAGCCCAACCCTATCGAATGCGTTTTTATTATCCCGCCGATTCTACCAAGTCATATCTAGTCTACTTGAGCCCCTCTAAAAAAGTATTTTATGATGAGGTATACTATTTTTTCGATCGCCATACCGGTGAAATGTTATCCAAAAATGGGCCTGAAGATAAAAATGGAGGCGAGTTCATCCGTGATATGTATTATGACATTCACGTGGGACAAATCTTTGGTCTCCCAGGGCGACTACTCATGTTTTTCACTTGTTTGATTTGCGCAAGTCTGCCTTTAACCGGTTTTTTAATTTGGTATGGTAGATCTTATAAATACAAACGATAGCCAAGCATCCAAAAATTTGTATCTAGTAGGCCGAGAATTTTATTATGCCCATATACTAGTTTTTTGGATTGAATACTGATAAGGCCGTTGAAAGCCGTTCCAATTCGATTTCCGTAATTGAATTAGAAACAAACCAAGTTTCAAAGGCACTCGGTGGAAGGTAAACACCGAAATTCAACATATGATGAAACAGTTGGTTGAACTGATGATTGTGCGCATTTTGAGCATCGGAATAATTTTTCACATGTGTAGTCCCGAAATGTACGCTAATCATGGAGCCAATACGGTTAACACAATAGTGCTCCAATTTGGAGGATAATTCCTGTCGAAGAATCTGCTCAATTTCTGCTGTGCGCTGATCAAGATTGGTATAGATATCCAGATTAGTCTTCAAGTGTTTCAAGGTGGCCATTCCACAGGCAACAGCAATAGGGTTGCCCGACAAGGTCCCGGCTTGGTAAACTGTTCCGATTGGAGCAAGACATTCCATTATTTCCTTCCGTCCACCAAAAGCACCAACAGGCATCCCACCACCAATCACTTTGCCATAACAGTATAAATCAGCTTGCACGCCCAATCGTTCTGTGGCACCGCCGGCAGCTAACCTGAAGCCGGTCATGACTTCATCAAAAATGAGTATGGAACCATATTTGGTGCACAAAGCTCTAAGTCCTTCCAAGAAACCGGGTTCAGGAAGAATGCAGCCCATGTTTCCGGCTACAGGCTCGATAATCACAGCTGCCATATCTGGTCCGTGTATTTCGAAGAGTTGTTTTACCGAGGCTAAGTCGTTGAACTCTGCTATTAAGGTATCGCTAGTGGCTCCTTGAGGCACCCCAGCGCTTCCGGGAATGCCAAAACTCATTACGCCGCTGCCTGCTTTCACCAAAAAAGGATCTGCATGCCCATGGTAGCACCCTGCAAACTTGATAAACTTGTTTTTACCGGTATAGCCTCGCGCCAAGCGTAAAGCACTCATGCAGGCTTCTGTGCCGGAGCTCACCAATCGAAGCATTTCAATTTGGGGAGCCATGCTCTGAATCAATTCAGCCATCTCCAATTCTTGTTCTGTTGGTGCGCCAAATGAAAATCCATTTTCCAGTTGTTTTATCACTGCTTCCTTAACTGGCTCGAAGGCATGTCCGAGAATCATCGGCCCCCAGCTGTTGATGAAGTCAACATACTTGCCTCCATCTGCATCATAGAGGTAAGCACCTTTGGCTTTTGTGATGAATATTGGTTCACCGCCCACTGATCCAAATGCTCTAACAGGTGAATTAACGCCTCCTGGAATAAGGGTTTTGGAGCGTTCAAATAATTTCTGACTCAGCGATTGTGTTTGCATTAAGCATGTTTATTTAAAAGTTGTGCGGCTTCTTTAGCGAAATAGGTTAAGATGACGGTAGCGCCGGCTCGTTTAAATCCATAAAGGGATTCTAGCATAACGGCTTCTTCATTTAACCATCCTTGTGCCGCAGCTGCTTTAATCATGCTATATTCTCCCGAAACTTGATAAACAGCAATAGGCAATGAGGTTTGCTCGCTCAAGCGTCTAACAATGTCCAAGTAAAAAATGCCGGGTTTAATCATGAGCATATCGGCCCCTTCCAGTTCGTCTTCTTGGGCTTCCATTAAAGCTTCTCTACTATTTCGAAAGTCCATCTGATAGGTTTTCTTATCTCCAAATCCTGGGGCAGAATCCAGTGCATCACGGAACGGGCCGTACAAATTGCTGGCATATTTCGCGGTATAGGCTAAGATGCCTCGGTCATGATACCCCGCCTCATTAAAGGCTTCTCTCAAAGCACCAATGCGTCCGTCCATCATATCGCTAGGGGCAACCCAGTTGGCACCGGCTTCCAAATGCGAAAGTGCCATTTGGGTTAATACCTTCACCGTAGCATCGTTAACAATTTCTTCGTCTTTCACCAGGCCATCATGGCCGAAACTGGAATATGGATCAAGCGCCACATCCGTCATTACCAGAAGCTCTGGAAAATGTGTTTTTACAAAGCGTATGCTGCGCTGCATCAGGCCTTCCGGATTCAATGCCTCTTTACCTGTATTGTCTTTTATGGCATCGGGAACTTTCACAAAAAGCAAGACACTCCGAATACCCACATCGCTCAGCTCTTTCAATTCTGTTTCCAAGAGGTCAAGGCTATACCGAAAATAACCTGGCATGGAGCTTATTTCTTCTTTGACACCTTCCCCTTCTACAATAAAAAGGGGAGCAATGAAATCCGAAACGCTAAGGCTTGTTTCAGCAACCAAATCTCGAATGGCAGCGTTCGCTCTGTTTATTCTGTTTCTACGCGTTGGAAAGGCCATACTGCAACCAGTTTACAGGATTCTCTAGAACTTCAATTAATCGGGCTTCTTCACTTCCTTCGGATGGCACATGCTGGTAGTCCCAACGCACCACCGGAGGCAAGCTCATTAAAATTGACTCTGTTCTCCCGTTTGTTTTAAGTCCGAAGAGTGTTCCTCGATCGTGAATTAAGTTGAATTCCACGTAGCGTCCTCTACGCAGTTCTTGCCAAGCTTTCTGCTCTGGAGAAAATACTTTGCTTTTATGCCGCTGCACAATAGGCATGTAAGCCTTGATGAATGCCTGTCCAGCTTCTATTGCGAAGTGAAACAGTTGCGTCCTGCTATATGGTGCATCAGGACGAAGATGGTCATAGAATATTCCACCAATACCGCGTGATTCACCACGGTGTGCATTGTAGAAGTATCTATCGCATTCTGCTTTCATTTCTGAATACGTATCCGGACTCAATATCGCACAGGCTTCTTCATGCATGCGGTGGAAATGGATCGCATCCTGTTCATTAAGATAGTATGGAGTAAGGTCTGCACCTCCACCGAACCAAGAATCCACTATTTCACCTTGGTCATTCTGTAATTCAAAATAACGGTAATTAGCGTGAGTTGTAGGTACAAATGGACTTATCGGATGGATAACCAAGGATATACCGCAGGCAAAAAACCGGGTGGCTTCGGCTGGAGCTTCAGGAGCTAGAATCTCCGGCAAGTCGCCATAAACTACCGAAGTGTTTACACCCCCCTTTTCAAATACGTTTCCATTGCGGATTACGCGCGTTATTCCTCCGCCGCCACCCGGACGTTTCCACACATCTTCTTCAAAAACGGCTTTACCATCTTCTGCCTCCAAAGCTTGACAAATCTGGTTTTGCAGGGTGTGAATAAACTGTTTAAACTCCTCTTTGAACATGGGCATAGCGGTATTGTTTTGCAGTTTCTACAAATGCTTTGGCTGATTCAACTTGGGTTTGAGGAAGTACGCCATGACCTAAATTCACGATATGGTTTCCTATCCCAAAGCGTTCAATCATTTTGAGTGTTTCTTTGCTTACCGTCTGCGGGTCGGCCAATAGAATGGAAGGATCTAAATTTCCTTGTAATACGGTTTTGTTGCCGCATACTTGGCGTGCATAAGCTGCAGAAGTAGTCCAATCCAAGCCTAAAGCGCTGGCACCAATGCTATTCAGTTCCTCCAAAGCGAACCATGCACCCTTGGCAAAAACGATGGTCGGAACATCTTTACCAATGGCTTCAACCATTTGTTTGAGGTAGGGTAATGAGTATAGTTTGAACCAATCCGGACTTAATAATCCACCCCAGCTGTCGAATATTTGCAAGGCATTGGCTCCGGCGGCAATCTGCATTTTCAGGTAGCGAATGCTTGAGTCGGTAATCATTTGAAGCACCTGGTGCGCCAGCTCAGGTTGACGAGCACAGAATTCTTTCGCTAAAGCAAATTCTTTTGATCCTTTGCCTTCCACCATGTAGCAGAGCAGAGTCCACGGTGCGCCACAAAATCCAATCAAAGGAACGCGGTCGTTCAAGGCCTCTTTAACAGCACGAATGGCTGGTGTAGCATAGGCTAATTCTTCTTCGGTTCTACTTATATCCAATCGGGCAAGATCTGATACAGTTCGGATGGGATCGGGAAGCAATGGACCTTTGCCGTCTTCCATTTTAACTTCCATGCCCAAGGCTTGTGGAATTACCAAAATATCCGAAAACAAAATAGCCGCGTCGACGCCCACCTGATCTACCGGCATTACGGTAATCTCTGCTGCTAATTCCGGCTGTCGTACGCGCTCAAAAAAGCTGTGTTGTGCTTTCAGCTTCATGTAGTCCGGCAGGTAGCGTCCAGCTTGACGCATAAACCATACGGGCGGTCGTTCTGTTTGTTCACCCTTGAGGGTTCGAAGAAATAAATCGTTTTGTATCATGAATGTATTCGATGAGCAGCTGCACAAGTGCTTCCGCCACTGGTGATTTACTAATGTGTATGTGCAAGAATCCCAATTCAGCAGCTTTTTTTGCTGTTGATTTACCAATGCAAAATATTGGGATGTCAAAATCAAACTGGTTTAATGCAGTAAGATTTTCTAATGATAGCGGACTAAAAGCCATAATAGCTTCCAAATTTTGTATATGAACAACCGGAAAAAGTTTGGTTGTATTATAGCAATAGTGCCATTTCAGCGTATATGAATTTAATTTTGCCAGACCCATCTCCAGTTCAGAACGGTGAATGGATCCACAGAAATAATGTACTTCATCAGGATTCTTTTTTACCAAATCTTTGACCAATTCCGACATAGAATTAAATACATGGAGCTCGCTTTGGCACCCCATGTACTTCAACATTCCGGCTGTTTTATGTCCAACGATAAACATCTCTTCAGGAAGATGATGAATATAAGGCTCTAGAGAAATTAATGCATTACTACTGCTGATGACACCATAGCCCGAAAGAGCGGTGAGAAAAAGTGGTATGGGTTGAATTTCATTTGTTTGGACTAAATGATAATCAATGCCCGCCTCTAATAATGGATAAAGCTGGGAAGGCAAAAGAAGCTTGCTGATTAATACGCTCATAACTGTTCTGCTCTAAGTTTCTCCATAATGGCTTTTCCACCAGTGTTTAAAACCTGATCTGCCAATTTGATTCCGGCATCCATCCAATTAGAAGGCTGCACCATTTCTTCAAGCTCTACTGCTACTTGCCCATCAATGCTAGTTAAGATTCCTTTGAACTGGATTTGTTCTCCTTTAAAACAAGCATGAGCTCCCAAAGGTGCTGAACATCCAGCTTCTAGTCTCGCCATAAACTGACGTTCGATGTGCGCACACTGCCATGTTGGAAAGTGGTTAACCTCTTGCACCAAATTATACAAGGCTTCGTCTTCTGATCTTCCCACAATGGCCATTACGCCTTGTGCCGGAGCCGGAATCATCCAATCTAGGCGCAGGTGGTTTTGGGGTAAAATGCCCAATCTCTGCAAACCGGCTTCTGAAACGATGCCGCCATCAACCTCTGCCATACGTTCCAAGCGAGTATGCATATTGCCTCGTAGGTTGACGAATTGGTGATGTGGATATTTGTGCCACCATTGTGCTTTTCTTCGAGGGCTACCCGAAGCTAGTGTAAGTACCGACTTGAAGTCGCATTTCTTTCCAGGAATAAAAACGTCGTGGAAGAAATCTCGTTCCAATACAGCAAAAAGTCTTAAGCCATCAGGTGCGCTGCTGGGATAGTCCTTAAGCGAATGAACTGCCAAATCAATTTGATGTGAGAGGAGTGCTTCATCCAATGCTTTAGTGAATACCCCTAAGCCCCCTATCTCATGCAAAGGGCTTGTTCTGTCCTGATCGCCTTGAGTACTGATTCCTATTACCTCTACTGTGGCTATTGGTTTTAAATGCTCTCGCACCAGATTGGTTTGCCAAAGCGCCAATTCACTGGTCCTGCTTCCTATTCTAATCTTCATAGCAGAGCGTATTTTGTGAAGCCCAACGGAGAATAAGTTCCGGGGCTATTTGTTCATTCTTTACCGATTGAAAAAGACGCGCTTCCAGTCTTTTTCTTCGGAATTGGAGATTCTCAGATTTGGGATGATCTCCAAGTTTCTTCGTTAACGCAAGGCCTAAAACCTGAATGGCCGGAGATACTTTTCGGGCTCTTTGCCAACGTATAAATTCATTCAGCTCTTCTTGCACAATTCGCTTAGCTCGCGGAATTTCTTGAGTCCGCTTTTTTAAATCTGTGGCAATGCTGGCTGATATCTCATCCACTTGAAATACCCTGTGATGTTGCGTATCTGCAGGCAATGCTGCAGGCATAGCTAAATCAAGAAAAAGCTTCGTGCGCTGATTGGCTTGGATTTCCTTTTCGCTGAGCAATGGATAGGGCGCGGCTGAGGCGTTAACAATGGCGTCAAACTCAGGGGCCATGGTACCAATATGCTGGAAGTCGACATGGTTAACCCCGAATTTCTTCACCGCCATCAGCGCCTTTTCATCACTTCGATTACTTACCCAAATACCAGGAGCTTCTTTGTGCTTGAGGCTATTCTCCAACACATGGTTCCCCATTTCCCCAAGACCGATGATAAGGATTCGTGCCGACCCAAAATCGTTCAGCTTGTCTTTCATCATGCGAACACAAGCATAGCTCACAGAAGAACTACCATTGCTTAGTCCGGTTTCGTTTTTAATACGCCTACTGCAATAGGTGGCAGAATTGGTTAAGCGTTCTGTTTCTCCGCCAAGAACGCCCATTTGCTTGGCCAAAATTGCAGCTCGTTTAAGCTGCCCAATTATTTCAAAATCGCCTATAATTTGTGAATCCAAGCCGGCAGCTACCTCAAAAAAATGAGCTAATGCTGCCTTTCCCTCATGTCTATAAGTCACAGAATCATAAGCCTCAATTCCTTTTTCTGATCTGAATTGTTGTTCAATAAACTTCGGATGCCTCCCGTTTAAGAAAAAGGCAGTTCGGTTGCAAGTGGATAAAATGAAACCTTGGCAGCCACTGATTGGAAAAACACTTCGGTAATAGCGAAGAATATCTTCGGCACTTAGACTAAAGTGTCCACGAAGGGCATAATCAGCCTTCTGATGACTGATTCCAAAGACATACCAATTTTCTTTCACAGACGATTCCAATGCTGCAAAACTAGAAGAGCGACAAAGAAGAAAATACCTCTAAAAGTAATATTAGTACCCCTCTTTGAATAATTCATCGTTTAGCTGGAAAACCCCATTATTATTGCGTTAAAGTTTGAGCTTAAAGCCCGCACTTTGAATTTACCCTTACGTCTAAATGAAAATAATACCTGTAAAAGACAAAAAAAATACCTCTAAAAGTAGCTTGCGGCTTTTGGTAGATGAAGAAGGTTTGCGGATATATCGGGGGGAGGAAAATGATGAAGATTTTCAACTTCGAGGAGAGGTAGAATCAAGTTTAATTCAATTCTACTATGCGTTGGAGGGCAATTTTAATTATCACTTTGGCCCGCATTATTCGCAATATCTAAAAGAGGGTCATTATTTCTTCTTTTACAACCCGGAGAAAGTAATGCAGTTTGAAATTCATGCATCTGGCCCTGTGAAATGGGTTGGTTTTTTTATATCTCTTCCGAAGCTTCATTCCTTATTCACGGAATATACTGCAGCATTGCCTTTTCTCAGCGGTGACAATGTGCATCGAACCATTTACGAAGAACATGAGTTTTCCACTTCCATTCGGTTTGCCTTGCTTCAGCTTTTTAGCTTGAAAATGGCACCTCAGGCGTTTTCAGTCTTCGCTAAAGGAAAAATATACGAAGTGATATCGCTGCATTTTGGCCACCAAGAATCGGATATAGAAGCTTGTCCATTTTTGAAGGATGAAAGTGCGATGTCACGCATAAAATTGGCGAAAGAAATTTTAATTAAACGTATGAATCAACCACCTACTCTTAGTGAACTCAGTCGTGAAGTAGGTATTAATGAATACCAACTCAAAACTGGATTCAAAGAGGTATATGGCAATACTGTATTCGGTTTCTTGTTAGACTATAAACTAGATCATGCCCGTCACTTACTTGATTTAGAACAACAGCAAGTCAATGAAGTAGCCTATGCCATTGGCTATAGTAACCCGAGTCATTTCATTTCAGCATTCAAAAAGAAGTTCGGAATCACACCTAAAAAGTATCTACAAAGCAAATGAAAAAGGCTGCTTTACTCATTAATCTTGGCTCACCGGAGTCTACGGATGTTAAAGATGTAAAAAAATACCTGGGTGAATTTTTAATGGATGATCACGTCATTGACATTCCCTATTTCGCTCGAATGCTTTTGGTTAAAGGCATCATTCTGAATACACGCCCGAAAAAGTCCGCCGCGGCCTACAGAAGTATTTGGTGGGAAGAAGGATCTCCATTGATGGTATTATCGCAACGCTTAAGGAACAAAGTTGCTGAGAAGAGCCCTTTTCCAGTTTATTTGGCTATGCGCTATGCTCAGCCGAGTATTGCATCAACCATTGCTCAAATTAAAGCTGAGAATGCCGAACTAGATAAGCTTTTTGTGGTACCCTTGTATCCTCATTTTGCCATGTCATCCTATGAAACTGTTGTTGATCGAGTAAATGAAGTGATGGAAAATTATCCGGAAATTGATTTACAGATTCAAACACCATTTTACAACAACGAAGAGTATATTAGTTTACTAAGTGCTAGCATCCAGGCAGCATTGCCTGAGGATCACCATCTACTTTTCAGCTACCATGGAATTCCGGTAAGGCACTTGAAAAAAAGCGATAAAAGTGAATCACATTGCTGGAAAACAAGTAATTGTTGTCAGGTTGCTTCATCAGCACATCAAACGTGTTACCGCCATCAAACATTGGAAACAACCCGGTTGGTCGCAGATAAATTAGGTATGAGCAAGGAAAAGTTCAGTCAATCCTTTCAATCCAGACTGGGCCGCGATGAATGGTTAACACCCTATACGGCAGAGGTCTTTACACGATACCCTGGAGAAGGAAAAAAGAAATTGGCTGTTGTATGCCCAGCTTTTGTGAGCGATTGTTTGGAAACTTTAGAAGAAATTGACAAGGAAGGACGCGAAGAATTTCTGAATGCCGGAGGAGAGTCTTTTGTTTCAATTCCCTGTTTGAATGACCAAGATGATTGGGCCGCTCTTCTCGCTCGATGGATTAATCATGCTCTCAACGCAGAATGAAAGAGTTAGATTGTGTGATTATTGGCGCCGGCATCAGCGGTATGGGGGCTGCATTTCAGCTTGATAAGCAACAACAACGCTATTTAATTATTGAAAAATCAAACAGACCAGGCGGAGTTCTTCAAACTAAAACATTCAATGGTTTTCAACTAGAGATTGGGGCCAATACTGTTGCTTTAAATCCGGAATACGAGTCTTTTTTAAACTACCTCGGCTTAGAGGCACAATTGCCAGAGTCAGCGGCATCTCGGAGACTAATCTGGCTAGAACAAGGTTTAACAGAGGTAAAAAACAGTTTTTTGGCCATGCTAAATGCGCCCTGGTTATCTTGGCATAGCAAACTGAAGCTGCTTTCTGAGCCTTTCAGAAAAAAGGGACCTATTGGCGATGAGTCAGTTTTTAATTTTATTGAACGCCGCTTAAGTAAGGAGCTGGCGGAAAAACTAGTTGATCCTGTTTTTAGAGGAATTTATGCCTGTGATAGCCGAATCCTATCGTCTTTAATGGTTATTCCTGCTTTAAAATCCGGTGAGCAGAACTATGGATCATTGTTCAAGTATTTAATAAAGACTAAACCTCGTTTTTCTAGAAAAATCAGCGGAATACAAGGTGGTTTTGAAGAAATTGCCAAAGCCTTTACCCAAAAAATGGGGGATAAACTCTTACTCAATTCGCAAATAGAAGAGATTACGGCAGATTCTACTGGTTATCTGATTACAGTGCGTAAGGGCCAAGCCGAGCTTACAATCCATACAGCAAAATTGATTTTAGCTGCGCCTGCTTATGTATCAGCAAATTTGTTGCAAACAGTTTATCCGGAATTATCAGCACTACTTGAGAAAATCACGTATCAAAGTCTTTCGGTATTGCATATAGCATGCGATCAAAAAAGGCTGATGCATATCCCTCCGGCTTTTGGATTTTTAGTTCCTGGTTATCGAAAAAAAATTATTGCCGGGGTACTTTTTAATTCCTCACTCTTTAGCGATAGATCGAAGGATGGGGTTCAGCTCATGACCGTGTTTTGTCACTTAAATGGACGAACTTCTGATCATGCGATACTTGAATTAGCTAATGCTCTAAATGTACATGAATCAGATCTAGCGCTTTTGCACTCTCACCATTGGACAGCAGCCCTGCCAAGATTTGACTTAGCTTATCCAATGATTCTGTCAAGTATCGAAAAACACGTATCACAGTACCCAAATTTATCGCTCACCGGTAATTATTTAGGAAAAGTTTCCGTGGCTGATTGCCTTCTGGCTGGTATGAAAGCAGCAAAAGCTTAAATGCGCAGAAGCTATTGCAATTTGGGAACTATACAGACAACAAATGTTACCTTTTACTCGCTCACGCAGTAGCCCATAGAAATCGAACCTATTGTATTTTTCGAAGCCAATCTATTTAGTGTCAATTTAGAAAAATTGAAGAGAAATGTTAATCTCCGCTGGATTCCAATCCACTATAGCTCCAACCACTATCTCAATACCTTCTGTTTTCAAGTATGTGCATTAGACTCAAATTCAGATATAACTTCTCCTTGCCAACTCTGACAGATTTTAAAATACCTTCTTTTTCTAAAGAAATCAAATAATTGCCTACCGTTTTTGGAGTGCCTAAGCCTATATCAATCAAATTTTGTCTTTTGGTATAGGGTAATTTGAAGAGGACTTCAATCAAATCTTTAGAATACATCTTTGGGAGCTTATTCTTTATTTCTTGTCCGGTGCTTTCCATGAGATGAATGATTCCTTCAAGCCTTGCTAATCCCTTGACAGCCGTTACTTCAACCATATCAAGCATGAACATTATGAATTTAGTCCATTCGTTCCTTTCTGTAATTGACTTCAAGCCCTCGTAATACTTGTCCTTGTGTTCTATGATATATTCACTTAAGAAAAGAGCGGGAATATCCAGTAACTTCTCCAGTTTCAATTGCAGTAAAAGAAGAATGCGACCAGTTCTACCATTTCCATCGGAGAACGGATGTATCGCTTCAAACTGGTAGTGCGAGATAGCCATTTTTATAAGCGGATCAATTGAATCATTTTCATTGATGAAAGATTCAAGATTGGCCATTTTCTCGCGTATGACCGACTCTCCTGATGGCGGAGTGTAAATTACTTCACCTTGAGCATTGGATAATCTAGTACCGGGTAAGGTTCTAATTCCTGCCGTGTTTTGTTTAATACATTGAACCAGTTCAATGCATAAGTTAGTTGTAATAAAAGGTTTTTTCTCAAGTCTATCTAATCCTAACCAAATCGCTTCTTTATAGCTTATCACCTCCTTAGTTGAAGGGTCAAGGAATTTTTTATCCGCAACTGCGGCTTGATATAAGTCGTCATTTGTTGTAATGATATTCTCAATTTCAGAACTCGCCTTTGCCTCTTGTAAATGAAGCGTGTCCAAGAACAATCTCGGGTTTGGTAAGTTTCGTAGGGCACCATTTAGTTGAGCCAAAGCTCTACTAGCCCGAATAGTTTTTGTCAAAATCTCCTTTGTCTCAAAGTCTACTTTAGGAGGAAGCAGAGGTAGATTATTATAAGGTTTTAACTTATTGAAGCTATCCATAACAGAGGTAAATTTTACACTTAAAGTCAATTCAAGTGTAAAAATACTAAATATTTACTCTCGTTTTATGTTTAAACGTATTTTTACCCTTGTACGTAAGTAGCAGTAGAATTAAAAAATGAAGAGACAGGAATCCTAGCTAACCAAGTGAGAAACGACCGTAATAATGCTTGCCGAGATAACAATGCCTATGCTAATGGCAAAAAAGGCCGTTTTCGTTTTGATACCGAAAACCTTGGCCCCGATAACTCCCATATACGCTCCGGTAACCGGGAGAGGAATCATCACAAACAACATCAAGCCCCAAAAGCCATAGGCCTTCACTTGTTTACCCAGCAGTTTTTTTGATCTACGCATCATCCACAAGCTGGTTTGCCTATACGCATGGTACTTCCAGAGGCTTTTATGCACCAGATCAATGGCCGTATTAAACAAGGGAAAGACCAACAAGTTCCCGGCTAATCCAAAAACAAATGCTACGAGAATGGGTAAGCCTTTAAAAATACCTAGAGGAATTCCAACCCTAGATTCACCTAAGGGTGAAATGGAGACAAGAAATGTCGAAATAACGTCTGCTAGCATTGGGTACAAAGGTAGGGTGAAACACGCTATTCTGCTGAGCGATTTTCCTAATTCATCCTATTATTTTAGTCATCTGTATTCCACCTTTTTAGTTTAAAAGAAAACTATATCACTAAAAAACACGGCAGGCTGCGAGATACTAACTTCGTAAAAGGTGAATTTCATCTGAACAGGGCTTTTAGAAGAGGAAAAACCTATATTTCAGAGGATATACAGTGCTCATTGCTCATCTAAGAAGATTCAATTCCTGCATCTTCGCAATGCACCAACAAACACTAATTATGAATAATGACGCTATAGAAATTAAACACAACAGCCCCAAACGATGCTTTGAAAGCTTCGAAGGTATTTCCCGTGCGCACCTGGATTACAAATGGTATAAAAAAGACATGGCCTTTATGCATACCGTGGTTCCGGTGACCATGCAAGGAAGAGGAATCGCTACAGCCCTCGCTAAAGCCGGACTCGATTATGCCGTGGAACATAAGCTCTTGATTTTGGTATTCTGTCCGGTAGTTTCCAAGTACATCAAGAAACACCCGGAATATGCCAAGTTGATTAATCGGGATTACTATCAAATTTGAAATACTTAGAGAATTAAAGGAGCCTGTTTTCTCACTGTTCAACAAGCTAGTTGTGGCGTCCTCTAAAACGCTTCAATAACGGCCAAGTAAAAGGCAGAGGAATTTCTGCCCCAGCCGTAGTCGAAACGGAGGTTGATGCGTTCTGTGCGGTTGAGTTTAAAACGGAGTCCGCCACCGTAGCTGTACTTGAGGCTACGCATGCTCACATCCTTAGACGAATCATAAACATCGCCTAGGCCGGCAAAGGCCACGGCGCCCAAACGCCAGAATAGCGGGAAACGGTATTCCACTTGCATAACCGCTCGGTTTCTGTCGCGGTAGCGATACGTAGCATAGCCCCTTAAAATTTGATCACTTCCCACGCGCGGCAAATCCAAGAAAGGAACCTGTCCGGTGGTAAACTGTCCCAGCACATTGAAAGCCAAGACCTTATTTTTCCCAAGGGGTCTAAATCCGCGGTATTCTAAAGCATAGCGGTTATAGGTAAAATCGGAACCTAATGCAGAGGTATTAAAATACGTAGCGAGCTGAAAATAGTGCCCGGAATACGCGTTGATGGCATTGTCGCGGGTATCCCAAGTGGCTACCAATCCACCCCCTACCGTTGTCCCTCCTCGGTAACCTGTTATCTCGCCTTTAACCAACTCACGTTCCGGATCCAATTTGAAATTGAATTCGTAATCGTAGTTCACATCGGCACCGATATACCAACTTTTGAAAAAGCGCCTTAGAGCCAGGAACTTAAACGAGAACAGGGAATATTGAAATCGCTCTTCATCCTCTACATTGGTTTGGTTGCCTACACCGTAAAACCGATCCGGGAAAATCCGGTAACGCAACTCTCCCTTATACAACATGCGGTCATACTTGGTAAAGATGTTCCAAGAGCTCCAAATGTCAAGCTGCTTGTTTTGGGTATAGTCTGCCAGTACCTTAAAATAACTGAGGCGCGTGCTGTCGTAATCCCCACCTGAATAGAAATGGTACACCCCGGTAGCGCCCAGTCCCAAACGGGTGTCGGGCGTATAGTAGAGCAAAGGAAAGATGATCACCCCTTCTTTGTGGTCTTTTTTGGCACTGTCGTTCTTTGAAAACAAACCCGGTGCAATAAACGATACCTGGGCTTTGGAGGCCGAGGTAAACAGCAGACATACAGTCAGAAGCCAAAGCCGAGAAAACCGGGTAAAGCCTATTTTTATGAGTTCGTGTCGACGCAAATATCCGGGAAGTCTCAATCCTAAATCGTATGATTTTAAAGTGTGAATCGTACGCTATCCGCTTAAATAGCGCTGCATATTAACAAATAAAATCGTCTCTTGGCTTCGCCGCAGGCAATTCTTCACGTAAAGTATGGTTTACACAATGTGCATCGCTAGTCTTTGTATCCTTTTCTGCAAACATTTCGCCCCCTTCGCTGCTTATATCCCTAGCGAATGGAACACCTAACAGCTCCTGAAATTGACCGCATCATAGAAATGGCTTGGGAAGACCGTACCCCCTTTGAAGCCATTCACCTGCAATTTGGCTTAGCCGAGGCGGAAGTTATCAAACTGATGCGCCGTGAACTGAAAAACAGCTCCTTCAAACGCTGGCGCAAACGCGTGAACAGCGGTGTAAGTCAGAAGCATCTTCAAAAAAGAAACCCGGAGATTCAGCGCTTCAAATGCACAAGACAGCGTAGCATTTCCAACAATAAAATCACCTAACATGCAACTCAACAAAGCGGAACTCGAAGCTTTAGAACGGAAATACCGACTCAACCTGATTAACTCCATCTCCGGCGTGAAGCCGGCCAACCTGATCGGGACCAAATCGGCAGAAGGCCAAGAAAACCTAGCGATATTCTCCTCCGTGGTGCACCTCGGTTCTAACCCGGCTGAATTGGGCTTTGTGTTGCGTCCGCAGTCGGAACCGCCGCGTGATACCTACGCCAATATCCTCTCTTCCGGCTACTATACCATCAACCACGTTTCGGCCTCCTTCATTCAAAAAGCCCACTATACCTCCGCCAAACTGGAGCGTAGCGAATCGGAATTTGAACGCATGAAGTTGGAATCGGAATACCTCTCCGATTTCTTTGCGCCCTTTGTAAAGGCCAGCGCTGTGAAGCTCGGCATGAAGCACCAAGAAAGCATTCCGCTTCCCAATGGCTGCACCTTTGTGATAGGCAGCGTGGAGTTGCTGCAGGCTCCGGAGGCTTCCATCAACGAATTAGGGCAGCTCGATTTAGCCCAGTATCAAGGCGTGGGCATCGGCGGACTCAATACCTATTACAGCTTGCAAAAGCTCGATAGCTTCCCTTATGTGCGGGAAGATGAGATCCCTGATTTTCAATTTTAAAATAGAAACACAGCATTTTTCGCCTAGGCTGCTGAGGCAATTAAGTGTCCAATGCGGCGATGGCCGTTTTTAAGCGATGCATATCCTCGATGGAATTGCTTAGATGTGGCGTTATTCTCACCCCTTTCACCACGGGATGATCAATGGCGACGGTAAAAATCTTGAACTCATCCCATAACTTTTGAGCCAATTCAGCCGGCTTGAGTGAGCTATGTTTGAGGTTAGCGATGGCATAGGATCGGCCTGCTTCCAGAGGCGTATTGCTCTCAAAATGTTTTGTATCCTTCAGCGATGCAGTCCAGCTTTCTTGCAAATAGCGCAGGCGTGCCGCCTTATGGGGCAAAGGCAAAACATCTCGGTGAAACTTCAGTGCATAACGGAGTCCGGCCAATACTTCCAATGGCCTGGTTCCTTGGTGTTCAAAACGGCGGATATCCTTTTCTGCCCGGTTTACATCCGCCATCAGCGGCCAAATACGCGGAATCCAAGCTTGTTTCACCCACAGCATGCCTAAACCCAAAGGAGACAAGGTCCATTTGTGTAAACTGGCGCCCATTATATCCGCACCGCAGGCTGCCCAATTGGTTGGCACATGATTCAGACTATGCGCGGCATCCACCACAATGCACAACTCAGTAGCGGCTTTGGCGCGAGCCTCTTTAGATATCTTTTCTATCGGAATAACCTGTCCGCTGAGGTTGATGAGGTGCGTGAGGTGCAGCATTTTCGTTTTAGGACCTACTAAACTCACATAGGCCTCCACCAATTCATCATCTGAATTAGGCAACAAAGGAACCTTGGCCACTTTCAGCACAATACCGTATCGCTTAGCAGCCTGTTGAAAGGATTCATTCATGGAGCCATAGTCTTGATCTCCAATGATGACCTCATCCCCTTCCTTCCAGTGAAAGCCTTGTATCACCGTATTTAAACTCTCGGTGGTGTTCCGGGTTAGGGCCAATTCTTCTGCCGGCAACTGCAGGAAATCGGCTAAATCTTGGCGTGTATCTTCCACCCATTGATCTTGCTCCCTGCGCATGAACAAAGAAGTCTTTTGTTGAATATCGGTCTGCGCTCGCTGCATCTCCAGCAAAACACCCTTCGGGCTATGTGAAAAATAGCCATGTTCCAGTTGCGTCACCCCTTCCGGGCGCATGAACTGAGCTGCTATTTTGGCCCAGGCCTCTTCGTTGGTTGGGTCGCTCAAATCTACATCTTTAAACATCGGCGCTTCTACATCTTGTTTCCACGTAACAGCAGCCAAGGCATGCGGGGTATAAAAGGCGGCCATGCCCAAAGGCATGGTATGCTTCATAAAATGGCGACGGTCCATGATCAAACATAGGGATTTTAGACCATAGTCCATAGTCCATAGACCATAGCAGAGTCATCGCCACTGCTAGTGAAAGTATTTGAATCTATTTGCCATTTCAGAAGCAGCAAAATAACAGAATTCTCAACCAGTGGTGCAGTTTACGGCCCTAAAGACCATGGTCAATGGTCTATGGTAAATGGACTTTCTCTCAAATACCGTAAATTGGCTGTAACCAAATTATGAAGAGACTTCTACTTTTGGCCTTTTTGGCGGGCCTTTCTATTCCATTTACTCAAGCTCAGGTGGTTGCAGATGTAACCATTCCTGTATGGGTCAAAACCGATGCGAGCACTCCCTCCATCACATTAACTTGGACGAAAAGAACGGGAGAAACTGAGCTTGTCATCTCTCGAAAACTGACGACACAAACCCAGTGGACTTCCCTCGGTATTGTTTCACTAGCGGATAGCACCTTCACCGATACACAAGTAGAAAAAGGGGTGGTTTATGAGTACCTGCTTCGTCGCACTTTCAACTCCACTTACCACTATGGCGTTGTGGCAGCAGGAATAGAAATTGAAGCCCCACATGCCCGAGGAACGGTTCTGGTAGTAGCCGATTCTGCCTTAAAAAGCCGCATTAGCGAACCTTACCACACGTTTTTAAATCACTTAGCCGCTGATGGCTGGCGCGTAAACCAGCTGGAGCTTGGACAAGATTACGATCATTTCAGGGTAAAAGACAGCATCAAGGCTTGGCATTACCGAAATACGTACCGTAACCAAACCGTTTTACTTTTTGGCGATATCCCTGTGCCCTATTCTGGTTATATCAACCCGGATGCGCATCCGGAGCATAAAGGATGCTGGCCTGCCGATGTGTACTATGCTAACTTGGTGGGTACATGGCGAGACGAAGTAGAGTTTAGCACCGCGCAAAGGGTAGAAAACAGAAACTATGTTGGCGATGGTAAATTTGACGAAGACATCATTCCGGGTATCGTAGACTTGCAGCTCGGGCGGGTAGACTTGCACAATATCACCGCGGTGGGTTCTACCACGGATAGCTTGTATATCCGTTATATCGAAAAGGATATCAACTTTCGCTCAAACACCTGGAATGTACCACGCCGTTCATTTTTTGACGATAAACTTGGCACTTTAGGCGGCGAGAATCCCGGTAAAAATGGACTTGTTAACGCGTATGCCTTGGTAAGTCCGGATAGTATTCGTGTTTCGAATAATGACTTTATCTCCACGCTTACAACGGAGCCTTATCTTCACAGCCATGCCAGCTCTTACGGCAGCTATACCGGCAATGGTCAAGTTCAATCCGCGAACTTCAAAGTACCGTTCTACAATGTTTTTGCGGCCTATTTTGGCTCCTACCACGGAGATTGGGACATCGCTAATAACCTTTTGCGCAGTGCCATTGCCGGGCCGGGTTATACCTTAACGTCTGTTTGGGCAGGGCGCCCGCATTGGTACCTCCACCACATGGGTATGGGACTGAACATCGGCTTTGCCACCCGCGCTACGCAGAATAACTTCATCAATCAAACCAATCAAACCTACGATCCGGGATTTGGAGCCGGATATGTGCATGTGGCACTTCACGGCGACCCAACCCTACGCTTGCACCCGGTGAGTCCGGCTACTGAAGCTTCTGCCACTTCGATTTCAGCAAACAAAGAAGTACAACTAAACTGGACAGCCTCCTCAGATGCCGGTATTGCAGGCTATTATATCTACCGTTCAGATAGCATTCACGGCACATTCAACCTTTTGAATACCACACCGCTCAACGGCAGCAGTTTTATTGACGACGACCCATTGAAAGGAACAAACGTTTACCTCATCAAAGCCGCGAAATTGGAAAATTCAGTGACGGGAACCTACTGGAACCTTGCGATAGGAGCTACTTGCAGCGTAAGTGGTGTAGACGGAACAGCAGAGGTAATGTCGGTTGAGGAACCGCATTCATTAACCCTCAGCCTCTACCCTAACCCTGCCAAGAACAACGTTATTGTAGGCGGTTTAGCCGAGGGTGAATATATGGTGCGCATTTTCACTATGCTCGGTACTGAAGTAAAACGTCAAAGCTACCTGGCAGGCGACCTTATATCCTTGGAAGGTTTGTCTCATGGAGCCTACATCGTGCGCATTGAAAGTCAAGGTATCGAGCAACAGCTTAAACTGATTATTCAGCCTTGAAAGACTTGAACCAAGACTACTGGGAAAGTCGCTATGCAGCGCAACAAACAGGCTGGGATATAAGAACGGTTTCTCCCCCGCTGGCAGCGTATATCGATCAGTTGAGCGATAAGGAACTAGCCATCCTAATTCCGGGATGCGGCAATGCTTATGAAGCTCAATACCTGTTGGACCAAGGTTTTAAACATATTACAGTTGTTGACATTTCACCTAGCTTAACTGCAAAGCTGGCTAAGCAGTGGAAGGATATGAATGTGATCCAAGTTTTGTGTGCTGATTTTTTTGAATTGGAGGGGAGCTTTGACTTAATCTTAGAGCAGACCTTTTTCTGCGCCATTGACCCAACTTTGCGCGATGTCTATGTAAGTAAAAGCCATTCACTCCTCAATCCAAATGGCAAATTGGTAGGTGTCTTGTTTAACCGAAGCTTTCCGCAATCAGGTCCGCCATTTGGTGGAGATGCCGCCCATTATCAAACTCAGTTTGAGGCCGTTTTCAGCGAAGTTACAATCAGCCCATGCTACAATTCTATTCAACCAAGACAAGGTTCGGAAGTCTTTATTAAAGCAAAAAAATAGCCCCCGCTCAAGCAGAGGCTACAGCAACTGAATGCCATCGCTTTATAATTTCACAAACACAAGGCTTCGAATCAGCTCATCGCCTACCAATACCATGGCGTGGTAGAGTCCGTTTTTATAATTGTCTACGGGAATACTCAGCTCATTGGTTTCTAAATCAAAACGCCCTACTTCCTTACCCAAATGATCCAAGACCACTAAGCTTGCCGGTTGATGGAGTCCATGCAGCTTTAGGTTTAAAACTGTGGCCGTTGGATTGGGGAAAAGGTCAATTTGTAATGCCCTTTCGCTGAGTATACCTGTTCCGGGGTTTGATTGAACGGTTATGCGATTTGGGTATTCACTTTGTGCAACGGTATTCCCTAATTTATCCCGTAAGCGAAACAGCAATTGAGAACTCGCCTGTTTTGGGGCAGTCCATTGATATTGGGTGTCGTTCAAACCGTGAATTATGCTCACCCAATGCTGTCCGCCATCTAGAGAATGTTCCAATGTAGCATCGCTCAGAAGAGAAGACCAGCGGATGATATAATTCAGCTCTGCTGCATAGGTGCTTCCTCCAAACCCTGTAACAAAATGAGGGGTTATTGGCTCAATTGGTGTAAATCGGTAGACCAATCCGGCTTCTGGTAAATCGTGTAAATTGGTCATGGAGAATGTCCTTATCAACTCAGGGTTGTTCGATGCCCCTTGCAATGCGTGGTGTTTCACAAAGAAATCGAAGACACCAATATTTGGACCCGCTTGCCCTTGAAATACCCCATCGCCAATAGCACTTTGGCTCAAGTAAGAAGGCCCAAAATGCATTTCAATGGCATTGGAATGTTCCATAAACCAAATCTGAAAATTAACAGAATCAAACTGTGCACTATCGCTTCCCGTGCCCAGATTCTTCCATTCCATCTTCAGCATTCTATAAGGAGCTTGTCCTTCAAGCTTATACGATAGACGCGTGTCTAAACTAGTGTGAGGGATTAGGTTACCTTCAATACCGTGAAGCCAGCCACCATCCACGTCTAAAGCACCACTTAAACTGATAAACACCGTATCGATGTCGTGTCCGTAGTAGGCAAAGTCAAAAGGTATGGCCGTTTTTCCAAAGAATTCGTGAACCGGAATCACCGTAGGATTTTCCAACTCACGGTATGCTGAACGTGACGTACTGAAAGCATACTCTTGTGCCGCGGCTGCTATGCAGCTCAGTGCTGCTAAACTTAAAAATAAAAATCGCATGATGTGAAGTATTTGGTAATTAACGCTGTAAATCAAATTCCAAATCACAGAGCTAAGGGTACTCCACGGCATCGGCCAAGGTTATCTAAAACCCGACTAAAAACGGTGTAAACTTGGTTGGATTTACAAATGTAGAATCTCGCCAGTCTGTGCGACGTGTCTACTTAACGAATCCGTAAAAACGACACACTGAACTCAATTCTCATTTGATGAGACGAAGATGCGACACTATGGTTACTGGCCCAAAGCAGATGGTTTGAGGCGGCTGTTTCAGTATGTAAAGTGTAAAAAAAATGCCCCCACGAGGGGAGCATTCCGGTAGGGGATAATTCCTTCCCCCAAAGTCAACAGAAGCTGTATCATTTGGGATATCGGATACGAATGAGCAGATCGAATTCCGATCGGAAGGTATTTTTTCTTAACAAAAGTTAAGCCAATACCATTAGGCTGCAAAGTAATTCATTCAGTCTAATTACTTTCTAAACGATTAAACTAAATGTTTAGGGTGTAAAGACAACCATATTTTTTTTCAGCATTGTCCATCTCAGCTGAAACAGGTGAATACATATAAAAATAAGCGAAAAAATGCGATTAGTTTAATACCGCCATTTTTTGCTTTGCATTGCTGCACTATGAAAAAGCGCTAAACCTTGTCTGCTTCAAGCTTGATTAGTCAGTCGAGTCGCTAGATAGGGAAATCGGTTGATTAAGGCTTGTTCTTTTTGGTGAAGCTGATCCAAAAACATTTGATGGGCTTTGGTTTCCGGGTGCAAGGCCCTGTGCTTCCTTCCCAGACTGAGTTGCTTTAGTTCCGGTAATACATTTAAGGTAGTGTGATCCATGCAAGCGGAACAAAACTTATCGAAAACATATTCCGTGGCGGCATAATTCGGGTGCACCAGGTCTATATCATAAAATCTGTAATCGCGCAAAACATCTATTACCAATTCATACGCCGGAAAGTAATAGACCTGCTCAACTTCCTCTACCAGGCTGTGTACGGCTTCCAATAAACGCGCTTTACTTCGGTTATTCTCTACAATACCGTCGCGGTAATGTCGCACCGGGCTAACTGTAAAAATGAATTGAATCGCAGGGTTTACTTCCCTTACTGCTTGGATTCCCTTTATTAGGGATTCCTTAATCTCGATGGAGCTGAGCAAACGCTTTTCAAAGTTATTCGCCGGAACCTTATGACAATTGGCCACAGCGCGTGATTCCGGCAAATAGAAATAGCTGTAGGCCGTTCCTAAGGTGAGTATACAATGCTTTGCACTTACGAGGGCTTTTCTGCCTTTAGCTATCGCCTCATTCATGCCATCTATCGCTTTTTGCGGGTCTACGTGAGCGAATGAACCATGAAAATCCCAGTGAAAGTGCAACTCCTCTTTTTGGTGAAGATCAGACAGCTCGACCACTTCGTTACTTAGCATTCTATTCAATTGGCGTGTAATGGAAAGCGAATCAAATAGAATACCAGTTGGATTGGCTAGTACATCAAAGAAATGGTCGTTTAAATAGCCGCCTACATTCTGGGTAAAGCAAGAACCCATGAGCACAAGAGAATCGGTATGCTGTATCAAACTAGCCGGTGTTTTGATATCCAAATCCAGTTGCCATTTCATACCGCAATATAGGGGCAAAAAAAAAAGCAGCCCTCAGTGAGGGCAGCTCTTTTCTAGTTTAAGCTTTATCAATTGCGAATCAGGGTAACCGTTCCTTTGTAGGTTTTCTCCGGCTGACCTCTGAGTCGGTACTTAATCTGAACATAGTACACACCGGCTGGTAAATCATTTCCGGTATTGTTCATTTTACCGTTCCATGGTTTTGTAGGGTCGTTGCTTTCATAAACCTTCTCACCATGTCTGTTGGTAATTACGATTTCGTATTCCGTCCAACCAAGTATCTGTACTTCAAATACATCGTTCGTTCCATCGTTATTTGGTGTAAAGACGTTCGGTATTTTGATGCTGACCTCGAAACGGTTCGTTACATAATCAACGGCTGTATCGTAGCATCCCTCCGGACTTTGAACCACCAAGGTTACTTTGTAGGTATTTGGATTATCACCGTAATCTTTCTGGGCGTTTGGACAGTTAATAGGATCTACTTGAGGACAAGGTTGAAGCCCGTTGCCATCTCCAAAATCCCACCAGTGTCTGATTGCATTGTCAGAGTTATCGGTAAACTTAAATATTGGCATTCCTACTGTGTCAGTAGTAAACCGAGCATCCACTGTTTTCACCTGAATCAACAAAGACTTGGTTTGCAAACATCTTGGGTCATTGCCTGCTGGAGTATAAGTTGGGCGCAAACGAACCACATAGTTACCTTCATTTCTAAAGATGTGACTTACTTGTCTTCCTCCATCGGCTCTGCTGCGAGTTAGCGTGTCACCATCACCAAATATCCACTGGAACACTTCATAAATTCCATCGGAACTATCAGTGAACACAACAGAGTCTCCAGGGCAAATTTCATAGCGGTCTGCAAAGAAGTCCACTGGTCTTTCAGGTAGCACTCGCACTTGCATCACGCGTGGTGCTTTAGGGAATGAATCCACACAAGTCTGGGCACCTGGCAACAATGGGATACCTTCTTCTTGAACCAACATAATGTTATACGTACCTGGCTTGGTATAGGTGTGACTTACTGTTTCAGTATTGGTCGTATACAAGGTACTTGAATCACCAAAGTTCCAAGTCCAGTTCGCAGTAGGCGAAGGATCTATTGACAGGTTACGCAGGTAAACGGTAAACGGAACACATCCAACGGAGTCAATTGCAAACTCTGCTCTTGGGCGCGGGCCCTCAATCGAAATGGTTCTAACAATGGTATCAAAACAGCCTAAGGTAGTTTCAATAATCAAGGTAACGTCATAGTCACCAAATTCACGATACAAGTGTACCGGCGTTCTGTTCGGTCCACCGTTAACGGTATAAGTTGTATTGATGGAATCGCCATCACCAAATAACCAGATGTAACGGATAATACTATCACAAGCCACACCGTTGTTAATCAAGCACGGGTCGTACATCTTAGACAAGTCTGTGAATGTAACAATTGGCTTACAAGCATTCGGGTCAACTCCGAGGTTTGAGCTAAAGTTGGCAGAAGCACCAGTTACGTTAATTGGCACCACCACGGTATCCAAACAACGTAACTGGTCTTTGAACTCAACTTTTATTTGGTAGTATCCCGGTACCGGGTAAGAAACCAATTTCGGGTTTGGTGTAGGGTTACCTGAGAATTGGATAAAGCCATTTCCTTGGTCGAAGTCCCAACGTACGCGTTCTCTTTGTGTAATAGACAAGCCTGGATCACGAGGGTCTCCATTTGGATGTTGATCACGATTCGGGCGTTTCCAGTAGTTCCAGCGCAACAAGAAGTCGCCGGTGATAGGGTCTGGTTGTTTCAAATAGTAGAGTGCTGAATCGTAAAACTCAACAGTTTCATTTTTACAGAAAATCTGCTTGTTCGCGTAGGCCTCCTTGTAAAAACCAATTACAACGAAGTCAACATTAGGATTCATACACCCGTCTGTATTGGTTGCCGTAACCGTAATAGCATAACGGCCTTGATCAGGGAATATGAACTTACGTGTGCGTTTCAATTTCAATTCAGAACCACAGGCTTGGATGCCACCAACACCTGGTACAAATGAAACAGAATCCACTTTCTGAGAACTACCATCAGCAAAAACATGGTAGGTTATGATGTAGTTGATGGTATCACCTGTAACAGGATGAATCTTTTTACGGAAAATTGAATCCACTTCAGAGAAGTTATCATCCAATTTATTGGCATCCGTGTTTTGGTATTTAAAGGCCATGGATACCAAGGAGTCATGCACTTCAGTCACCAGACTCACATTTAACTCAAGCGGGTTACATCCTGATCCTTTGTCCATTGTAAAACGTGAATCGTTCGGTGTATAGCGTAAGAATTTATGGAACCAAGCTTCATCAATACAAGGCTGGTTTGTATTCGGGTTTTTACCGTTCTGAATTCGTAAACCCAAGGTCAACCAACCGCAGCTGTCAGCAATCTGACCTGGCTGGTATTGTTTCCAGATACGTGTTGGCCAAGTTGGCAAGTTCAAGGTACCTAAAGGCCAAGGTGTAATAAAGTTCAACATCAAAGCCTGTTGAGGTTGCCACTGGTTAAAGATCAAAGGTGTGTTATCTAGGCGGTCAGCCAGGGAGTCAAAGTGAACCCAAACGAATTCTTGGGTACATCCCGGCTTCGCATTTTGCCAGTTAATAAATACACCATAAGTTGGCTGTGGACCGTAGCACGGGTTACCTTCCCAGCGAAGACCTTCCGCTTTTGGAGGCATCAAGGCCAAAGAAACAGTACCTGTTGATGCACAAATACCTCTGTTCTTCAAGTCTGGCGCCGTAGCATTCGGGTTTAACCATTCTTTTGAATAGGTTGTATCAAATCCGGTAAAGATTCTTGGCTTCGAATTATCGCGTTGGAAGCCGATAGTGTCTGTATTACAGAATTGGCTGAACGTCCAAACAGTATCGCCATTCACGTCCAATCTAGCTGGGAACTCAAACGTCGAGTCTACATAGTAGGCATTTCCAAACCGGATAAAGCGATTATTCATAACCGCATCTGCGTCGGCCGAGAATTTTTCACCATTGACATAGGTTGTTTTATTCGGGTAGTAAACACTATCCGTAGGCACAAACATGGTCGTGTCTTCCATAATTAGTCGCACAGAATAACACATCTCCGACCCTGGACTAAACCAGTGCTTAGGAATTACGTCGCGAGAATAGCGGCAGTTCATCCACTCATACGTTGTATCCGTCATGGAAAAAGTACGGGATGTATCACCATCAATTCTGTACAAGCCCATACCAGGACCTGCTTGAATTCTATAAGCCTCAGCACTACGAATTGAAACCGTATACCTAGACCCTGGAGTATTGTCTTTCAGGTGAATAACCGGCTTGTTGTAATCCCAAACATGCTGCTTGTATCGCGTCCAAGTTGTACAGGTTGGTGCTTGGTCATCCGCGAAATCCCAAACGATGCGAACGTGATCAGCTCTTCGCTGACCGCCTATGGCACCAAAGAAGTTATTAAACTTGTATAAGGTATCTGCCACTAATGCGTTGGTGCTTAGATCATTAAATGGAGGAGCTACAACACCGTAGCGCACACCATTCCAAACATAGATATCAATCAAATCCTCAACTGAGTCAATATCGTAAGTAGTAGGGATATTAATCAGGAATGCTACATTTCCTTTGTAGATGGCGGTTGCCGCACCTGCAGCCGTATCATTCATGAACATCCTGTCGTTCAAAAAGAAAGACGAGTTATTGGTAAAGTATACCGTATCCTTTATCTGACATTGGTGACGCAATGAGTCAGCAATTAGATCCGGAATCATCTTACTTTCAATGGCCGCACCAGGACCTTTTGTTACAACGTCGATGGTGCTATTAAAAGGACAACCTGCTATGTTACCAGAGATTGATACATTGTATAGATCTGGAGCGGTAAAGCTGTGCTGCGCTCCTTGGAAATTCTGATCATCAAAGTTCAAAGGACCTGAGTTTGGATCATCAAAAACCCACAAGAACTGTACAGGCCAGTTTAAAGGATCAATATTGTGTGTGAAGGTAAACTCATTGTCTGTTTGACACTGCGCGTCACGTCCGTTACCTTCTTCAATTTTCAAATCGGGATTGATGTTACAAGCAAAGTTTGCTTTAAACTTTTGGGCTGTACAACCGCTATCGTTTTCTACGAATAGGTTCACGTTATAACAGCCATGCCCGGTATAGGTATGGTAAGGTGTGATCCAAAAACATGTATCGTTTGAAGAACCATTGCTCACATAGTTGGTACCGTCTCCCCAATCCCAAGAAAATCGTTTAACTCGACCTACAGGAAGTTGAGTGAGGTTATTAATTTGGTAAGTTGATGAGCCACACTGAGGAGAACCACCGGTATTGAAATCGGCTAACATGTCTCCATCTACGCAAGCCATGTCTTTAATTTCTTTCTCTGCAACACAACCTTTGTTATCGGTTACACGCATAAAAAGGTCATAACATCCACCCGTCTGTAGCGAATAGGTATGGGAAATATTTGAGCCCGGCGTAGTCGTTGAGTCGGCTTGTTGATCACCGAAAAGCAAGACAACTTTTGACAAGGTATTACCCGGTGCTGCGCTGGAGGTATTCACCCACGTATAGCTGTTACCGGAATAACACTGTGACTGCTTAATTCCATTAGCCAAAGCAAAGTTTACTGTAGGCAATGCATTCACATTGAAGTTAACAGATTGCGTACATTTGGCTACACCCCCCACATAAACCGTTACTTGAACAGTAACTGGGCCGGAAGAGCTAAAAATAAAGTTTGCCGAAGAAGTGCCTGACTTCAAAGTACCAGCAGTCCAGACGATGGAGTCTGCCGTTGCTACATCAGGACCACTCACAATAAAACGGTTTGATCCGCCAACACAACCCTCTAAGGCCGGGTTTGGCGGAGTGATCGTACATTGTGCACTAGCCTGATACGAGAAGGCGGACAATATTGCAATTAGCAATAGGCCGCTCGCTCTTTTCAGAAAGGAGTAATTGTTTACCATACTGAATTGTTTGGATCGATGCGAGTTATAAATCATTGTCTAATCTTACAAATGTATTAAATATAAATTCCCTTCAAAACTTTGATTTCCGCTCATTTGAGCCGGAT
>FWPV01000892.1_pt1 | contig 88747 bp, 76 predicted proteins | sample 2228371 | NCBI WGS metagenome assembly FWPV01 (sample SAMEA103939776, study PRJEB20133) | metagenome
GGCGGGGCCTGAGGAGCCCGCACGCCCCTTGCGCCGGGGACCGCGGCGGGCGTCCCCGCTGCGCCCCGGTCCGCGCCGGCCGCCCGGCCTTCAGGGCGGGAGCAGGTGCGCGACCGCCCGCTCGAGTCCGTCCAGCGTGAGCTCGAACATCGGAAAGAAGCCGCGGATCGCTTCGATCGTGCGCGTCAAGGCCCAGGTGTCCGCCGGGCGGGGATTCAGCCAGGCGCGGTGCCGGAAGGTCTCGGCCAGGAACCGGAGGCAGTCGATCGAGGGGCGTCCGCTTCGCTCCTCCAGGCCGATCGCGCCGTCGGTGGCGTAAAGCTCCCAGGGCGCCATGCTCGCATCGCCCACGACGACCAGGCGCGTCGCCGGGTCGAGGCGCGCGAGTTCCTCGAGGGGGAAGGGCTTGCGCAGCCGCGCCGGGTCTTCCCAGAGGACCGCGTAGATCGTGTTGTGAAAGAAGAAGGTGCGCAGCTCCTTGAACTGGGAGCGCGCGTAGTCGAAGAGCGTCTGCACCGCGGGGATGTAGGGGTCCATGGACCAGCCGCCGTTGTCGATCGCCAGGACGACCTGCAGCTTGTCGCGCAGCGCGCGCGCGAAGACGATCTCGATGTCGCCCGCGTTGCGGACCGTTTGCCGGATCGTCGCCGCGACATCCACCCGGTCCCGCGGCCCCTCGGGCACGAGGTGGCGCAGGCGCTTGAGGGCCTCGCCCACGAGCGCCTGGGTCAGGGGGCCTTCCTGGGAGTAGTCGCGGTAGCGCCGCTCCAGGGCGACGCGGACGGCGGAGCGGTTGCGCGAGACGCCGCCGACGCGCATCCCGCCGGGATGCGTGCCGGAGTGGCCGAAGGGCGAGGTTCCGCGCGTCCCGATCCAGCGGCTGCCGCCGTGGTGAGCCTCGGTCTGCTCCGCCAGGCGGCGTCGGAAGAGCTCGAGGAGCGCCTCGGGCGAAAGGCCCGCGAGCGCTTCGGGCTCGACCCCCAGGGCGCGGGCGAGCTCGCCGGGGTCCTGAAGCCACGACTCGAGCAGCGCGCGGGCGAGCGCGTCGAGCTCGAGGCCCTGCGGATCGGGAAGCTCGGCCCCGCGGAAGCAGTGGGCGAAGACCCGGTCGAAGCGGTCGAACCAGCGTTCGCTCTTGACGAGGATGCTCCGCGCCGCCGTGTAGAAATCCTCGAGCGAGCAGACGAGCCCCGCCGCGAGCGCCCGGTGAAGCGTGAGAAAGGCGGTCGGGCTGACCGGAACCCCCGCCTCCCGCAAGCGGTAAAAGAAGCCGACGAACACGGCCCCTCCTCCTGCCGCGCGAGGGCGCCCGCGGCGGCCCCTCAGGGCCGCCGGCCGGAGGTCGCCTCGCGGGCACGCAGGAAATCCTGGCTTTTCTTGAAGAGCACCCCGAGGAAGGGCGGCTCGCCGCGCTCGAGGTCCCGCGGCCGAAAGTCGGGGTCCGCCTGCAGCGCCCGGATCCAGTTCAAGAGCTCGCGGGTCGCGGGACGCTTCTCGACCCCCTCGATGCGGCGCAGCCGGTAGAAGGTCGCGACGGCCTGGTCGAGGAGCCGGCGGTCGAGATCCGGAAAGTGCACGGCGACGATGCGCCGCATCATCTCCGGGTCGGGAAAGGCGATGTGGTGGAAGTTGCAGCGGCCGAGAAAGGGGTCGGAGAGATCCTTCTTCGCGTTGCTCGTGATCAGGATCACCGGGCGGTGGCGCGCGCGGACGGTCTTGTCGATCTCGACGATGTCGAAGGACATCTGGTCGAGGACGTCGAGCATGTCGTCCTGGAAGTCGGTGTCGGCCTTGTCGATCTCGTCGATCAAGAGCACGGTGCGCCGCTCGGCGGTGAAGGCCTGGCCGATCTTGCCCATGCGGATGTAGTCCTCGATGCGGCTGACGTCGCGCCGCGAGTCGCCGAAGCGGCTGTCGTTCAAGCGCGTGAGGGTGTCGTACTGGTAGAGGGCGTCGACGAGCTTCATGCTCGACTTCACGTTGAGGACGATGAGCGGCATCGCGAGCGCCTCGGCGATGGCGTGGGCGAGCATCGTCTTGCCCGTCCCCGGCTCGCCCTTCAGCAAAAGCGGCATCTCGAGCGCGATCGAGACGTTCACGATGCGCGCCAGCTCGTCGTCGATCACGTAGCGGGAAGCCCCCCGGAACCGAAGCCCGGCCTCGTTCATGCGGTCACCTCCCGGCGCGGCCCGCCCGGACCCGCGTCCCGGCGGATGCGTTCGGACAGGGCGCGCGTGAGCTCGAGCCCCCTCCAGGCGAGCTCCCGGGGGAGGGTCCCCATCCCGCAGGCGGGGGTGATCAGCGACCGGGCGAGGAGCCGTTCCGGCTCGACGCCCAGGGCGCAGACTCGCCCCGTCTGCTCCACGAAGCGCGCGTGGAGGGAGGCGGCCGATTCGCGCTCGAGGTCCCCGGGGTGCAGGGTGGGAACGAGCCCCCAGGCGATCGTCCCCCCCCGGTCGAGGAAGCGGCGGATCGGCTCGCCGTAGATCACGAAGCGGTCGAAAAAGGAGTAGGCGTCGAAGCTGACGATGTCGGCCTCGGAGTCGAAAAGGAGCGTCCAGTCGGCGTTGGCGCAGACGTGCACCCCGGCGACCCCCCCTTCCCGGTGCACGGCCGCGATCACGGCGTTGAGCCCCTCGAGGATCTCTTCCCGGCCGAGCCCGATGTGCTGCGAGGAGCCGAAGGCCGTGATCGCCGGGTCGTCGAGAAACAAGAGCACCCGCGGGGCGAGGGCGGACAGACGCCTCACCTGCCAGCGCGCCCGCAGCGCGAGCAGCCGGAGCGAGGCCTCGCGCAGCTCGGGATCGTAGAAAAGCGGCCGGCCGCGGCCGTCCGCGAGGCTTGTCCCGAAGGTGACCGGCCCGATGATCTGCCCCTTCACGGCAAACGGCGGACGCGCCCAGGCGGCCGCCCGCCGCTCGAGCTCGAAGAAGCCGCCCGCGGCATCCGGGCTCAGGGCAAAGCGGGAGCCTTGGAGGTCGCGGACCCCCTCCTCGATCGCCAGGACCTCCTCGTAAAACCGCTCGAGCGCCGCGGGAAAGCCCTCGGCCTCGCGATCGATGAAGACCCGCTCCCCGGACACGGTCAGGCCCGGCATGCCCGCCGCGAACTGCCGCGTGATGCCCTCGCCGGGAAGCTTGGGCAGCTGCACCCAGAGGGGGATCTCGGGGGTGAAACGCTCCACCCACGCCGCGGCCTCGGCGTAGTCGGTGAGCGGAAGGCTGCCGATCAGGCAGGGAAGGGCGTGTCCTTCGAATCGGGGTCGGTCCATGGCCGGGGCTCGCCGGGGACGGCTTCGCCGTCCGCCGCCTCCGGCGGACCTATAGGGGATTCGCCGCGCGCTGTCAAACCCGCGCCCCGCGGCGCAAGGCCGAGGGAACGCCGAATTGACAGGGTTTCGGGGGGGTGGTAAGGGAGAACGAGTCGGTCGCCCGGCGCAAGCGGAGGCCGGCCGCGAAGAGGGGCTGCCTTGGCCGACATCATCTCCCTGGACGACAAGCTCGAGCTCAGCCGCGAGAAGAAGGCGGACCGGCGGCGCCGGCAGAAGGCGGCCGCCGTGCGGCGCGCCATGCAGTGCACGGGCTGCGCGCGCAAGTGCGAAAAATGCGGGGCCCAGGTCGAGCGCCCGCCCGCGGCGACGGACGAACGCCGGTTTCCCTACCGGTTCTGCGAGGCCTGCGCCGAGGAATACGGCGACTACCTCGAGCGGCTGCAGGGCCGCGGCGATCCCGACTGCTACTGGCACAACGAGGCCTGGCTCGACACCTGGCGCAAGTGGATCGACTACCAGGGCAGCGTCGACCGCTACCGCCGGTCCCGCGAGTTCATCCGGTTGCTTCGCGAATTCGAAACCCCCGGGCCCGAGGTTTAGCCCCGGATCGGGCCCCGGGCGGCGGCGATCCGGAAGCCGCGGCAAAGGCCGCACCCGGCCGGCGTCCCCCAAAGCCGCGCGGGGGGGGATCCGGGCCGGAAGCCGCGGGAATCCGCGGGGGAAGAGGAGGGTTCATGTTCGGAATCGGCATGCCCGAGCTGATCATCATCCTGGTGATCATCCTCATCATCTTCGGCGCCGGCAAGCTCCCCGAGATCGGCTCCGGCATCGGCAAGGCGATCCGCAACTTCAAGGGCGCCGCCGAAGAGGAGGGCAAGGACAAGAAGCCCCCGGAAAAAATCGACGACTCCAAGCAGACCTGAGGCACCGACGCCGCCCCGGGGGCGCGCTCCGCGCGCCCGGGGCCGGCCGATGACGAGGGGGCGGGCGGGGAAATCCCGGCCGCCCCCTCGGGTTCGGGGGGGACCGCCATGACCACCGCCATCCGCCGCACGGCCGTCATCGGGGCCGGAACGATGGGCCATGCGCTTGCGCTCGTGTTCGCCCGCCACGGCCTGCCGACCGCTCTGGTCGACCTGGACGAGGAGGTTCTTGCCACGGCCCGGCGGCGCATCGCCGCGGCCCTCGAGACCCTCGCCGCGGAGGGGATGCTGGAGGCCGGGGCGATCTCGGAGATTCTCGGCCGCATCCACACGACCCCCCGGCTCGAGGAGGCCTGCCGGGAGGCGGATTTCGTCACCGAGGCCGTGGTGGAGGATCCCGAGGTGAAGCGCGGGCTCTTCGCCGCCCTCGACCGCATCGCCCCGCCGCACGCGATCCTGGCGAGCAACACCTCGCACCTCGACCTCTTCTCCCTGGTCGACACCGGGCGGCCCGAGAAGGTGCTCATCACCCACTGGTTCTCGCCCCCCCACCTGATCCCGCTCGTCGAAGTCGTCGGCGGCCCGCAAACCTCGCCGGAGACGATCGCGGCCGTGCGCGGGCTGCTCGCCGCCCTCGGCAAAAAGCCGCTCGTGCTGCGACGCTTCCTGCCCGGCTTTCTCGCCAACCGCCTGCAGGCGGCCCTGACCCAGGAGGCGCTCTTTCTGCTCGAAAACGGCTACGCGACCGCGGAAGAACTCGACGAGGCGGTGAAGCAGAGCTTCGCCCTGCGCACGCCGTTCCTGGGGGTCATCCAGCGGCTCGACTTCGCCGGTCTCGACCTCCAGCGGGCGATCCTGAAAAACCGCCGCTACAACCCGCCCCCCCCGCTCGAGCGATCGCGGGCGATCGAGGAGCACGTGGCCCGCGGGAGGCTGGGGGTCAAAACGGGGTCGGGCTTCTACGACTACGGCGGGCGAAGCCCCGAGGAGGTCTTCCGCGAGCGCGACCGGCGGCTGATCCGGCTGCTCCGGCTGCTCGAGGAAACGGGCCCCGTCTGAGGCCCGGCGGGGACCGCGTCCGGCGGCGTCAGAACTCCGCGAAACGCCCCTGCTGCGGCGGGCGCCCCTCGGGCGGGGAGGCCGCCTCGCGCTCGACCCGCTCCACCCGGCGGAAGCCGCGCGGCAGCTTCCGCCCCCGGCGGCCGCGCTCGCCACGGTATTCCTCGAGCATCTCCGGGGTCAGGCGCAGGGTGCGTTTGCCGGCCTGGAGCCGAAGCGTCTCGCCGGGCCGGAAGGCGACCAGGTGGGCGAGCCGCTCCTCGCCGGATACGCGCCGGGCGCGCGGGATGTGGAGGATTTTGTTTCCTTTGCCGCGGGCGAGCACGGGAAGCTCCCGCGCCGCGAGGACGAGCAAGAACCCCGCATCCGTCACCGCGGCCACGAGCGCCGTCTCGGGGTCCTCGAGGGGAACCGCGGGCAGGGCGCTCGCGCCCTCGGGGAGCTTGAGCACCGCGCGCCCCTTCAGGTTTCGGGCGATCAGGTCGGGGAAGGCGGCGACGAAGCCGTAGCCGAAGTCGCTGGCGAGCAGCAGGCGCGTCTGCTCCCCGCCCATCGCCACCGCGACAAAGCGCGCGCCGGGGGGAAGCGCAAACCGGGCGGCGAGCGGCTCGCCGAAGCCCCGGGCCGAGGGCAGGCGGTGGGCCTCGAGGCGGTAGGTCCGGCCCGCGGAATCGAGGAAGAGAACCGGCTGGTTCGAGCGCCCGCGGGCCGCGGCGAGAAAGGCGTCTCCCGGCTTGAAGGCCAGGCCGGCGGGGTCGACGTCGTGCCCCTTCGCCGCCCGCACCCAGCCGTTCGCCGAGAGCACCACGGTCACCGGCTCGACGGGCGCGAGGTCCTGCTCGCGCAGCGCCTGGGCCTCCCGGCGCTCGACGATCCGCGTGCGGCGCTCGTCGCCGAAGGCGGCCGCGTCCTCGCGCAGCTCCCGTTGCAACAAGGCCTTCAACCGCCGCTCCGAGGCCAGCGTCGCCGCGATCGCCTGCCGCTCGGCTTCGAGATCGGCCTGTTCCTTCCGGAGGCGCAGCTCCTCGAGCCGCGCCAGCTGGCGCAGCCGGATCTGGAGAATCGCCTCGGCCTGGGTCTCGCTCAGGCCGAAGCGCCGCATGAGCTCGGCCCGCGGGTCGTCGCTGCCGCGGATGATGCGGATCACCTCGTCCAGGTGCGCGAAGACGACGAGCAGCCCCTCCAGCAGGTGCAGGCGCTCGGCGATCCGCTCGGCCCGGTGCCGCAGCCGCCGCACGACGGTCGCCTTGCGGAATTCCAACCATTGCCGGAGCAACGCGACCAGGCCGAGCGTCTGGGGCCGGCGGTCGAGGCCGATCACCGTGAGGTTCAGGCGGAAGGTCTTCTCGAGATCGGTCGTGGCCAGCAGGTGCCCCATGAGGGCTTCGCGGTCGACGCGGCTCGAGCGCGGCACGATCCTCAGGCGCACGGGCTCCTCGTGGTCGGACTCGTCGCGCACGTCGGCCACCAGGGGAAGCTTCTTCGCCGCCATCTGGACGGCGATCTGTTCGATCACCCGCGCGGTCGAGACCTGGTAGGGCAACGCCGTCACCACGATGTCGCCGTCGTCGAACTCGTAGGCCGCGCGCATGCGGATCGACCCTTGCCCGGTGCGGTAGGCCTCGAGCAGCTCGGCCGGCGGGGTGATGATCTCGGCGCCGGTCGGAAAGTCCGGGCCCGGGATGAAGCGGTGCAGGTCCTCCACGTCCGCCCGGGGGTGGTCGAGGAGGTGGATGCAGGCGGCGACGACCTCGCGCAGGTTGTGGGGGGGGATGTCGGTCGTCATGCCGACGGCGATGCCCGTGGAGCCGTTCAGCAGCACGTTGGGCAGCCGCGCCGGCAGCGTCGCCGGCTCGCGCAACGTGCCGTCGAAGTTGGGCACCCACTCGGTCGTCCCCATCTCGAGCTCGCCGAGGAGCACGTCGGCGTAAGGCGAAAGGCGCGCCTCGGTGTAGCGCATGGCGGCGAAGTCTTTGGGGTTGTCGATCGAACCCCAGTTCCCCTGGCCGTCGATCAGGGGGTAGCGGGTGGTGAAGGGCTGGGCGAGGAGCACCATCGCCTCGTAGCAGGCGCTGTCCCCGTGGGGGTGGTACTTGCCGAGCACGTCGCCCACGGTGCGCGCGGATTTCTTGGGCTTCGCCGCCGCCCGCAGGCCCAGTTCGCTCATGGCGTAGACGATGCGGCGTTGGACGGGTTTGAGCCCGTCGCCCAGAAAGGGCAGCGCCCGGTCCATGAGGACGGTCATCGCGTAGTTGAGGTAGGCCGGCCGCACGAACTCCGCGAGCGGCATGCGCTCGGCGTCCGGCCGGGGTGCGGCTTTCGATCGTGCCATCGCGTGCCTTCCCGGGGGAATTTAGAGGAGGTCGGCCGCGGCCCGGTCCCCCTCCTCCTCGAGCCACTGCTTGCGGTCCTTGACGCGCCGCTTGGAGAGCAACAGATCCATGGCCTCGTCCCCCGCCGCGCGGTCGGGAAGGGTGAGCTGGACGAGGCGCCGCGTCCGCGGGTCCATGGTCGTCTCGCGCAGCTGCGGCGGGTTCATCTCGCCCAAGCCCTTGAACCGCTGCACGAGGATTTTTCCGCCGCCGTTGTCGGCCTGGAGCCGCTCGAGGGCCGCCTGTTTCTCGCGGTCGTCCACGGCGTAGACGACGCGGCTTCCTTGGTCGATGCGGTACAGGGGGGGCATGGCGACGTGAACGCGGCCGGCCTCGATCAGCGGCCGGAAATGGCGCAGGAAGAGGCCGCAGAGCAGGGTCGCGATGTGCAGCCCGTCGGAGTCGGCGTCGGCGAGGATGATCACCTTGCCGTAGCGCAGCCCCGAGAGGTCGGAGGAGTTCGGGTCGACGCCGATCGCGACGGCGATGTCGTGGATTTCGCGCGAGGCGAGGATCGCCTCCGGGTCCTCCTCCCAGGCGTTCAGGATCTTGCCCCGCAGGGGGAGCACGGCCTGGAAGCGCTTGTCGCGCGCCTGCTTGGCGGAGCCGCCCGCGGAGTCGCCCTCGACGAGGAAGATCTCGGTCTCCTCGAGATCCTGGGAGATGCAGTCGGTGAGCTTGCCGGGAAGGGCGGGACCCATCCCCGGTCGGCGGCGGACGATGCGCGCGGCCTCCTTGAGCCTTCGCCGGGCGTTGTCGACGGCGAGCTCGCAGAGCCGCTGCGCGGCGGCGGGGTGCTGGTTGAGAAAGCGCGCAAAGGCGTCCTGGACGACGCTCGCGATGAAGGCCGTGCAGCCGCGGGTCGACAGGCGCTCCTTGGTCTGGCCGGAGAACTGCAGATCGCTCAGCCGGGCCGAGAGCACGTAGGCGCAATGCTCCCAGAGGTCCTCGGGCGCCAGCCTCACCCCGCGCGGGATCCAGCCGCGGAACTCGCCGATGTCGCGCAGGGCGGCGAGCAGCCCCTGGCGGAATCCCTGGACGTGCGTCCCCCCGAGCGGGGTGGGGATGAGGTTCGCATAGCTCTCGGCGATCCCCTCGCCCCCCTCGGGAAGCCAGATCACGGCCCAGCTCACCGCCTCGCCTTCGCCCTCGGCCTGGCCGGTGAAGGGCTCCTCGGGCAGCCGCGCGAGGTCCCGAACGCTCTCGAGCAGGTAGTCCCGCAGGCCGTCTTCGTAGTACCAGCTCTCGCTTTGGCCGGAGGCCTCGTCGCGGAAGGAGACCCTGAGCCGCGGGCAGAGCACGGCCTTGGCGCGCAGCGTGTGGCGCAGGCGGCCGACGGCGAAGCGGGTCGTCTCGAAATGGGCCGGGTCGGGCCAGAAGCGCACCGTGGTGCCGGTCTCGCCGCGGCCGACCTTGCCCGCCTCCCGCAGGGGGGCGAGGGGCTCGCCGCCCTCGAAGGCCATGCGGTAGAGGCGCCCGCCGCGCCGCACCTCGACCTCGAGGCGCCGGGAGAGGGCGTTCACCACCGAGACCCCGACCCCGTGGAGCCCGCCCGAAAAGCGGTAGTTCTTGCCGCCGAACTTCGCCCCGGCGTGCAGCCGCGTCAGGATGACCTCGACGCCCGAGACCCGCTCCTCGGGGTGAATGTCGACCGGCATGCCGCGGCCGTCGTCTTTCACCTCCAGGGAGCCGTCGCGGAAGAGAACGACCTCGATGCGGGTCGCAAAGCCGGCGATCGCCTCGTCGACGGCGTTGTCGATCACCTCGTGGGCGAGATGGTTGGGCCGGGTCGTGTCGGTGTACATGCCCGGCCGGCGCCTGACGGGGTCGAGCCCCCGCAGCACCTCGAGGTCGGCGGCGTTGTAGTCGGAGGAAGCCTGTTTCATCGGCGGCACCCGAAACGGGGGACGGGGCCGTTCCCCCACGGGTTGGGGTCCCGGCGGACGATTTCCCCCAGAGCTGGTGGATTCAGGGTATCAGAAAGGCATGGTTCTGCCAACGGGGTGCGGATTTTCGCGGAACCGGAAACGGGGCCGAGGCGCAGCGAACGCGGCGTCCCGTTTTTTTCCCGCGCAACGCCCCGGCAGGGCCGAAGCGGGCCTCGCCGGGGGCGGCGGGCTCAGAAGGGAATGTCGTCCTCCGCGGGAGGTTGGGCCTCCGGGGGGCCGGCGCCGCGGGAGGCGGGCGCCGGGCCGTTTGCCCGAGGGGGGGCGCCTTCCCGGGCGCCCAGGAACTGCACGTCGTTGGCCACGATCTCGGTGCTGTAGCGCTTGACGCCGTCCTTGTCCTCGTAGGAGCGGGTCTGCAGGCGGCCTTCGACGTAAACCTGGCGCCCCTTGGAGAGGTACTCCGCGCACTTCTCGCCGAGCTTGTCCCAGGCGACGACGCGGTGCCACTCGGTGCGTTCCTTTTTCTCGCCGGTGTTCTTGTCGCGCCACTCGTCGGAGGTGGCGACGCTGAAGCGCACGACGGCCGAACCGTTCGGGGTGTAGCGGACCTCGGGGTCGTTTCCGAGTCGCCCGACCAAGATCACCTTGTTGATGCCGGCCATGGGATGCCCTCCTGGGGGACCCGACCCCCGGCCCCCCACGGGGGGTCCGGCGCCGGGGCCGATCGAACCGCCTCTCTCCTTTCACGAATCCCGCCCCGAGTCAACCCGCGCGCCCTTCCCGCGGGCCCGATTGACTCGCCCGCGGCGGCGGTGGTAGGGGTTCTGCGACCCTCTTTCCGCCAGGCGCCCGTGGCCCATGAAGACCGTCATCGAGCCCTTCAAGATCAAGACCGTCGAGCCCCTCAAGTTCACGACCCGCGCCCGGCGCGAGGAAGTCCTCGCCGCGGCCGGCTGGAACCTCTTCGCCGTCCCCGCCGAGGAGGTCCTGATCGATCTGCTCACCGACTCGGGCACCGCCGCGATGAGCTCGCGGCAATGGGCCGGGATTCTCGACGGGGACGAGGCCTACGCCGGGGCAAGAAGCTTCTACCGCTTCGAGAGGACGGTGCGGGAGCTGACCGGCTATCGGCACGTGATCCCCACCCACCAGGGCCGCGCGGCCGAGCGCATCCTCTTTTCGATCCTCGGCGGGCCGGGCAAAATCATCCCCAACAACAGCCATTTCGACACCACGCGGGCGAACATCGAGGTGAGCGGGGCCGCGGCCGTCGACCTGCCGACGGCGGAAGGCCTGGACCCCGCCCTCGTCCAGGACTTCAAGGGGAACATGAACCTCGCCGGCCTCGAGCGTCTGCTCAAGCGCGAGGGCCGCGACCGGGTGCCGCTCGTCCTGATGACCGTGACCAACAACGCCTGCGCCGGCCAGCCCGTCGCGCTCGGCAACCTCCGCCGGGTCTCGGAGCTCTGCCGTTCCTACGGCATCCCCTTCTTCCTCGACGCCTGCCGGTTCGCCGAGAACGCCTGGTTCATCAAGATGCGCGAGCCCGGCTGCCGCGGGCGCTCCCCCCGCGAGATCGCGCGCGAGATGTTCGCCTTGGCCGACGGGTGCACGATGAGCGGGAAAAAGGACGGGCTGGTCAACATCGGGGGGTTTCTCGCCTTAAACGACGAAACGCTCGCGCAACAGGCGCGAAACCTCCTCATCGTCACCGAGGGCTTTCCCACCTACGGGGGCCTCGCCGGCCGCGACCTCGAGGCCTTCGCCCAGGGGCTGGAAGAAGTCCTCGAGGAAGACTACCTCCGCTACCGCGTCCGCTCCATCGCCTACGTGGTCGAGCGGCTGGACGAGCGGGGGATCCCCGTCTACAAGCCGGCCGGCGGCCACGCCGTCTATCTCGACGCCCGGGCGTTCCTCCCCCACGTCCCGCCGCAGGAGTTCCCCGGCCAGGCGCTCGCCTGCGCCCTCTACCTCGAGGGCGGCATCCGCTCCTGCGAGATCGGCTCGGTCATGTTCGGGAAACGCGACCCCGACACCGGGGCCTTCCGGCCGGCGCCCCTGGAGCAGGTGCGCCTCGCCGTGCCGCGGCGCGTCTACACCCAGAGCCACATGGATTACGTGATCGAGACGATCGCCGCGGTTTTTGCGCGGCGGCGGGAGCTTCGCGGCCTGCGCATCGTCTCCGAACCCCCCCTCCTGCGCCATTTCACGGCGCGCTTCGCGCCGCTCTGAGGGCGCGCCCCGCGGCGGAGGCGAGGCCCCTCAGGCGGGGGCGCGGCGCGCCGCCGCCCGCCGTTTCTGCCGCAACCACACCAGGGCGAAACCGGCGAGGCCCGCGAGATCCGTGTACAGGCCGGGCTTGACGAGGCAAAGCGCGACCGCGATCAGGACGATCCGCTCGATCCAGGTGTCGTCGTCCACGAGAAAGCCCTGCATGCCGGCCGCGAGGGCGTACATCCCGATCGAGGAGGTCAGGAAGATCCAGCAGGCCTCGAGCACGCCGACGATTCCCGGTTCGAGCCCGATGAGGAGCATCTGCGGTGCGGTGATGAACATGTACGGCAGCAGGAAGGTCCGCATGTCGAGCTTGAAGGCCTCGATGCCCGTCTTGAAGGGGTCCGCGCCGGCGATGCCCGCCGCGGCGTAGGCCGCCAGGCAGACGGGCGGGGTGCCGTCGGCCAGGATGCCGAAGTAGAAGACGAAGAGGTGGGCGGCGATGAGCGGCGTGTCCGGCTTCATCGCGATCAGGGCGGGCGCCATGATCGTCGCCATGATCACGTAGTTGGGGGTCGTGGGCACCCCCATGCCGAGGATCAGGCAGGCGACCATCGTGAGCGCCATGGCGAGGTAGACGTTGCCGAAGGAAAGCTCGACCAGGATGTTCGTCATGTTGAGCCCGGCCCCGGTGAGGCTCACCATGCCCACCACCATGCCGGCGCAGGCGCAGGTGACCCCGATCGCCGCCATGGAGCGCGCCGCGTTGTAAAGGGCGTCGACCATGCGCAGCAGGGCCTCGCGGAAGGGGCGGAAGGAGCGCCCCTGCGCCGGGGAGGCGTCCGCCGCCGGTTCGCCGGCCAGCAGCCCGGCGGAGATCATCAGGGCGCGGGCGAGGAAAATCGTGACGGCGCAGCCGATGGTCATCGCCGCCGCGGTGAGCGGCGTCAGGCGCGCCACGATCAAGGCGTAGAGCAGCACCCCGATCGGGACGAGATAGTGCAGCCCCGAGGCGAGCGTGGGCCAGAAGCGCGGCAGCATCTCCCGCGGCACCCCGCGGAAGCCGTATTTCGTCGCCAGCAGGTGCACCGCGCCGAGGAGCGCCAGCTGGTCGATCACGGCCGGCAGCGCGGCCGCAACGCAGACCTCGAGGTAGGGGATCCCCAGAAACTCGGCCATGACGAAGGCCGCGGCGCCCATGACGGGCGGCATGATCTGGCCGTTGCCGCCGGCCGCGGTGTCGATCCCGCCGGCGATCTCGGGCTTGAAGCCCACCTTCTTCATGAGGGGGATGGTGAGCGTGCCGATGGTCGCGGTGTTGGCGACCCCCGAGCCCGAGATCGTCCCCATGAAGGCGCTCGCCACGACCGAGACCTTGGCCGGCCCGCCCCGCGTGTGGCCGACCAGCGACATGGCCAGCCGCATGAGGTACTCGCCGGCGCCCGAGCGCTCGAAGATCGCCCCGAAGAGGACGAAGGCGAAGACGAAGGTCGAGGAGACCCAGAGGGGGATGCCGAAAATGCCTTCGCTCGTCAGGTAGAGGTGATCCACGATGCGGCGGAAGGAGTAGCCGCGGTGGGCGAAGATGCCGGGGAAGTAGGGCCCGAAGAGGCCGTAGAGGACGAACAACCCCGTGATGACGACCAGCGGCAGGCCCACCGCCCGGCGCGAGGCTTCGAGCACGAGCACGATGGCGAGGACCCCCATCACGAGGTCGAGTCGCGTGGGATCCCCGATCCGGCGCACGAGCTCCTCGTAAAAGAGGCTCACGTAGGCCACGGAGGCGGCCGCGGCGAGGGCGAGCAGCAGGTCGAGCGGGGAGACGCCCTTGCGCGCCGCGCGCCGCGAGAAGGGGTAGAAGAGGAAGCAGAGGGAGATGGCGAAGGCGAGGTGGATCGAGCGCTGCAGGGTCGAGGTCAGCACGCCGAAAAAGGCGGTGTAGAGCTGGAAGGAGGAAAAGCCGATCGCGATCGCGAACGCGAGCCGGTGCGCCCAGCCGGTGAGCCTGCGCCCCCCGTACTCCTGGGCTTCCACGATTTCGGCGGCCTTTTTCGCAAGCGCCTCGTCGCGCGCCATCAGGGGTTCCATGGCGGATCTCCCTCTTCAGCGGGTTGACGGTTCGTTCCCCGGCCCTCCGGGCGGGGAACCGATCGCTTCCAGCCAGAGAACGAGCCGCGGGCGGCGGCCGACGGCCACCTCGGCGATCTCCCCCTCGGCGAAAACCCGACGCAGCGCCAGGCGCAGGCCGCCGAGCGCGAGCTCCGCCTCGTTGACCGCGGACACGTAAAAGCGAAAGGTCTTCATCCGGGCTTCCTGCGGGGCGAGGAACGGGCCCGCGCCCTCCTCCCGGCCGAGCCCGTGCGCGGGGAGCCCCGGGCCGTGGGAGGAAAAGCGCGTCTCGACGAGGCGGAGCCCTCCGTCCTCCTCCACGCGGAACAGGGCCTCGACGGGCATGCGCTCCACGGAGTGGACGTAGCGCAGGCGGAAGCCTTCGCCCGCCGCGGCGGGGACGCGCACGACGACCCGCTCCGAGCGCGCCTCCCGCAGCTCGAGGACCGTCTGCGGCAGAAAGAGCGCCCCCGCCGCGGCGGCTGCCGCAAGCAGCGCGGCCCGGGCCGCAAGCGCACCCCCCCGACGGCGGGGAACCGGCGGGGGGGCGTTTCCGGAACCGGGGGTTATTTCAGGATCCCTTTTTCCTTGAAGAATTTTTCCGCCCCCGGATGCAGCGGGATGGACATGCCCGTGAGCGCGGTCTCGAGGGTCAACTCCCGTCCCTTGGCGTGCGCCCGCTCGATGTCCTTGAGGTTCTCGAAAATGACCCGCGTGATGCGGTAGGCCGTGTCCGCGTCCATCTCCTCGCGCGCGGTCAGGATCGCCATCACCGCGACCGTGGGCACGTCCTGCTCGACCCCCTTGTAGGCGCCCTTGGGAACGACCGCCCGGGTGAAGAAGGGGTATTTCTTCATCAGGGCCTCGCGCGGGGCACCGTCGATGGGCACGATCACGCAATCGACGGTCATCGCCGTGTCGACCAGCCCCGCCGCGCCCACGCCCACGGAGTAAAAGGCCGCATCGATGCGGCCGTCCTTCAGGTAGTCGGCCGATTCGGTCGCCGTCAGCCGCTCGACCTTGGCGAAATCCTCGAATTTCATGCCGTAGGCCTCGAGGATCTGGAGCGCGTTCTGCTCGGTGCCCGATCCGAGCGGCCCGACGCAGACGCGTTTCCCCTTGAGATCGGTCACCGAGGCGATCTTCGCGTCCTTGCGCGCCTGGATCTGGCAGTGCTCCTGGTAGAGGGAGGTGATGCCGCGGATGTTCTTGACGGGCTTGTCGAACATCGGCTTCACCCCCTGCAGGGCATAGTAGGCGATGTCGTTCTGGAGGATGGCCATGTCGGCGTCGCCGGAGGCGATCAGCTTGGCGTTCGCGACCGAGGCGCCGGAGGATTCGACGGTGATCTTGATGTCGGGCAGGTTCTTGTGGGCGATGTTCGAAATCGCGCCGGCGAGCGGGTAGTACACGCCCACCACCCAGCCGGAGGCGATGGAGACGAATTTCTTGGCGGCGTACGCGAGGTCCACGGTTTGCCCGCCGAGGGCGAGGGCAAGCGACAAGACGACGACTACGAGCCAGGTCCTCTTCTTCATGGGGCCTCCTTGTTCAGGGTGTCGGGGTTCGCTGCATCGCCGGCGGTCGATCGTGCGGGGATCCAACCCCCCGGACGATCCGCCGCGGCGGGGTCGGGACCAGGATCCGGACCGTTGGGATCTGCCGCAGGGATTTACCGGGAGCGGGGAGCAATGTCAACGCGGGGCCCGGCCCCGCGAGGGCCGCGCCGGATTGCTTTTGACAAGCGGATGCATTACATCCACGGGTCGGACCGGCCGGGGACATCGCCGCGCCGGCCGCCCGGACCCCTGTCCGACCCGGTGAGGCCATGCGAAAAACGCCGCGTTCGCCGATGACCGGCCGCACGGGGGGCGGGGCCGCGATCCCGCTTGCGGCCGCCGCCCTGGCCGCGGGGGTGTTCCTGTGCCCGGCGCCCGCGCGGGCGCAGCCCCCCGGCGATGCGACCCCGGCGCTCGTCGTCACCGCGGAGGTCACCCGCGGCCGGGTCACGCCGCAGGCGGAATTCGTCGGCAGCGTCTTCTACAGCGAGGTCTCCCAAACGGCGACCGAGGTGGCCGGCCTCGTCGAGCGCGTCGCCTTCGAGGAAGGCGACCGCGTCCGGGCGGGGCAGGTCCTCGCCGAGCTCGGCACCGATCTGTTGCGCAAGCGGCTGGAAGCGGCGCGGGCCTCGCGGGCCCAGGTGCTCGCCGAGCTCGACATCGCCCGCATCGAGTTCACGCGTCGCAGCCGGCTCTTCGAGCGGGGCTCGATCGCCGAGCAGACCTACGACGAAAACCGCTTCCGGGTGCTCGCCCTCGAGCGGCGCGCCGAGGCCCTCGCCGCCGAGCAGGAGCGGCTCGAACTCGAGATCCAGAAAACCCGCATCCGGGCCCCCTTCGACGGCGTCGTCATCCGCCGCCTCGTCGAGCGCGGGGAGTGGGTGGACGTGGGGAAAACCGTGGCCGAGATCGGCCGCAACGGTTGGATCGACGTCCGGGTCGAGGTGCCCGAGCGGCTGCTCGCCCACCTCGGGCCCCAGGCCGCGGTCCGCGTCCGCATCGGGGAGGAGGAGCACGAGGGGCGCCTCCACGCCGTCATCCCGCGCGCCGACATCGCCACGCGCACGGTGCCGGTCAAGATCCGCCTGCCCAACCGCCGGGGCTTCATCGAGGGGCAATCGGCTACGGTCCGTCTCCCCGCCGACCGCCCCCAGGAAGAGGCGCTGCTCGTGCCGCGGGACGCGGTCCTCACCGCCGGCGGGAAAACCGTCCTCTTCGTCGTGGAGGGGGGCCGCGCGCGGGCGGTGCCGGTCACGGTCACGGCCTATCTGGAGAACGCGGCCGCGGTCTCCGGGCCGAGCCTCGCGCCGGGCCAGCAGGTCGTCGTCAAGGGCAACGAGCGCCTGCGGGACGGCCAGCCCGTCGCCCCCGGCCCCTGAGGGGAGGCAGCACCCGCCGCGCCGGCCATGGATCTCATCCGCACGAGCATCGAAAAACGGGTCGCCGTCTTCGTCGGCATCATCCTCTTTGCCCTCTTCGGCACGATCGGGCTCTGGCGCATGCCCTACCAGCTCAGCCCGACGGTGATCGAGCCCGAGATCACGGTCACGACCCTCTGGCCGGGGGCCACGCCCTACGAGGTCGAGCGCGACATCATCGAGGAGCAGGAAAAGGTGCTCAAGGGCATCCCGGGCCTGATCGAGATGGAGAGCACCTCGGCGAATTCCCAGGGCACGGTCACCCTCAAGTTCGCGATCGGCACCGACGTGAACGACGCGCTCTTGCGCGTTTCCAACAAGCTGAACGAGGTGCGCTCCTACCCCGAGACGGCGGAGCGGCCGGTGATCACCGCCACCGGCGCCGCGACCTCGCCCATCGTCTGGATGGTGCTCAAGACCGAGCCCGGAAACCCCGCCTCGGTCTACACCTACCGCACCTTCTTCGAGAACTCCATCCGCCAGTACCTCGAGCGCGTCCCCGGCGTCGCCGACCTCTTCGTGGGCGGGGGGACCGAGAAGGAACTCCACGTCGTGGTCGACGTGGAACGGCTGGCCGCCCACCGCCTGACCATCCCCGACCTCATCGAGCGGTTGCGCGCCGAAAACGTCAACGTCGCCGCCGGCACCCTCGGGGTCGGCCGGCGCGACTTCCGCGTCCGCTCGGTCGCCGAGTTCCAGCGACTCGAGGACGTGGAGGCGGTGGTCCTCGTCTCCGACGGCAGCCAGCGCGTGAAGCTCTCCGACGTCGCCCGCGTGCGGATCGGCTACGAGACCCCCACGGCGGCGACCCTGCACCTGGGAACCGAGAGCATCGCCGTCGGCGTGAAACCCGAGCCAGACGCCAACGTGCTCGAGCTGACCGACCGCCTGGAGGAGGTGGTGGCCCGGCTGAACGCGGAGAAGCTCCTCCCCGAGGGGGTTCGGCTCCACTGGGTCTACGACCAGCGCCCCTACATCCGGGGCGCGATCGCGCTGGTCAGCCAGAACATCCTCGTCGGCTCGGCGCTCGCCGTCGTCGTGCTGTTCGTTTTCCTGCGCAGCGTCGCCTCCACGCTGGTCGTCACGATCGCCATCCCGATCAGCATCGTCGGCACCTTTCTCTTCATGAGCCTCTTCGGCCGGTCCCTGAACGTGGTCAGCCTCGCCGGGATCGCCTTCGCCGCCGGGATGCTCGTCGACAACGCGATCGTGGCCCTCGAGAACATCGACCGCCACCGCAAGATGGGCAAATCCTCCTTCCAGGCGGCCTACGACGGGGTGCGCGAGGTCTGGGGGGCGCTGCTCGCCTCCACCCTGACGACGCTGGCCGTGTTCCTGCCCGTGGTCTTCCTCGAGGAGGAGGCGGGCCAGCTCTTCCGCGACATCGCGATCGCGATCACCTGCGCCATCTCGTTGAGCCTGCTCGTCTCGGTCCTCGTGATCCCCATGCTCTCGCGGATGCTCTACCGCCTCATCCGCGAGGAGGCGGCGCTCGGGGCGGCCGCCCGCGCGGCGGGCCGTCTCGGGGCGGCCCTCTCCGGCGTGCTGCTCGCCCTCCTCCGGGTCGCCGCGCGCTCGGCGCTCTCGCGGGCGATCACGGTCGCGGGGTTCACCCTGCTCGCCGCGGTCGGCGCCGTGCTGCTGTTCCCCAAGATGGAGTACCTGCCGCAGGGCAACCGCAACCTCGTGCTCAACCTGCTCGTTCCGCCCCCCGGGCTCTCCTTTGCCGAGCGCAAGGCGATCGGGGAGCAGATCTTCGACGCCGTGCGCGACCACATCGGCCGGGACCACGGCGGGCTGCCCGGCATCCGCAACATGTTTTACGTGGGCTCGGAGCAGATCATGCTCTTCGGGGCGATCAGCCTGCACGAGCAGCGCGCCGCCGAGCTGATCCCCCTCTTCCGCCGCACGATCCGTTCCATTCCCGGCATGCTCGGGGTCAGTCTTCAGGCCGGGGTCTTCCAGACGAGCCTCGGCCGCGGCCGCACGATCGACGTGGACGTGGTCGGCGAGGACCTCGAGCGCGCGGCCGCGGCGGCGGGTCGGCTCTTCGGCGCGATCCAGCAGGCGATCCCCGGCTCCCAGATCCGGCCGATCCCCTCGCTCGAGCTTCTCTTCCCCGAGGTCCGCCTCGTCCCCGACCGCGACCGCCTGCGTGCCCTGGGGATGACCGCGCGCGATTTCGGCCTGCTCGTGGACGTGCTCATGGACGGCCGCGACATCGGGGATTTCAAGGAGGAGGGGCAGAAGAAGATCGACCTCGTCCTCAAGGCCTCCGAGCAGGAGATTCCCACCCCCGAGGCCCTCTACGAGGCGCTCGTCGCCGTCCCCGGCGGGCGGGTCGTCCCGGTCTCCTCGCTCGCGGCGATCGAGCGCACGACGGGGATCACCCAGATCCGGCACCTCGAGCGCCAGCGGACGATCACCCTCCAGGTGACCCCGCCCCCCCAGGTCCCCCTCGAGGCGGCGATGGAGACGATCGCCGAGCGCATCGTCCCCGCGCTGCGCGCGAACGGGGCGCTCGCGGGGGTGACGATCGAGCAAAGCGGGACGGCCGACAAGCTCACCCAGGCGCGCCGGGCGCTGCAGTGGGATTTTCTCCTCGCCGCCGTGATCTGCTACCTCCTCATGGCCGCGCTCTTCGAGCATTTCCTCTACCCGCTCGTCGTGCTCTTCACGGTGCCGCTGGCCACCTTCGGGGGCCTCTTCGGCCTCTTCCTCGTCAACCGCTTCGTGGCCGAGCAGCCCCTCGACATCCTCACCATGCTGGGGTTCATCATCCTGGTCGGCGTCGTCGTGAACAACGCCATCCTGATCGTCCACCAGGCCCTGAACAACGTCCGCCTGTACGGCCTTGCGCCGCGGGAGGCCGTGCTCGAGTCCACGCGCACCCGGCTGCGGCCGATCTTCATGTCGACGCTCACCAGCCTCTTCGCCATGATCCCCCTGGTTCTCGTCCCCGGGCCGGGATCCGAGTTCTACCGCGGGCTGGGAAGCGTCGTCCTCGGGGGGCTCGCGGTGTCGACCGTCTTCACGATCTTCGTGATCCCCTGCCTGCTGCTCGGGGCCTTGCGGGAAACCCCGGCCCCCAGGGCGGGAACGCCGGCGAGCGCCGGGGGGTGATTGCTTTTCCGCGCTCCGGGATTATGTTGACCTATCCCCGCGCACCAACCCGAAGGCGGAAAGGCGAAGCCATGATCGACAAGAAGGTTCTTTGCGAAACCATCCGCGCGCTCTATCCCGATGTGGGCGCCTGCGGCATCGACGTCGATGCGGAATGGGACGAGGCCCAGCGGGCCTGGGTCGTGCACTTGCGCCGCGGCGGCTACCGGTTGAAGACCTTTCTCGAGCCGAAGGATGCCGAACAATGTCTGATGGGCCGGCAATGCGTGAGCCTGGGGATCGAGATCGCCCAGCTCCGGGCGAACATCGAGCGGATGAAGGAGGCCTGAGCGCCGGCGGGGCGACGCGGGAGGAGACGGACCCCCTCGGCGCGGTCCGGGTTCCGGCGGAGGCCTACTACGGCGCGCAGACCGCGCGCGCGGCGGCGAACCTGCCGATCGGCGGGCAGCGTATGCCGCTCGGCCTCGTCCGGGCCGTCGCCCGCATCAAGCGCGCGGCCGCGGAGGTGAACCGCGAGCTCGGTCTGCTCGCCCCCGACCTCTCCCGCGCGATCGCCGAGGCGGCCTCGGAGGTGCTCTCCGGCCGCTTCGACGACCAGTTCGTGCTGGGCGTCTTCCAGACCGGCTCCGGGACCTCCACCCACATGAACGTGAACGAGGTGATCGCGGGCCGCGCCAACGAGATCCTCACCGGCCGCCGCGGGGGCAAGCATCCCGTCCACCCCAACGACCACGTGAACCTCGGGCAGTCGAGCAACGACGTCATCCCGTCGGCCATCCACATCGCCGCCCTGGAGGCGATCCGCGGCCGGCTGCTCCCCGCGCTCGCGCGGCTCGGGGAGGCGCTCTCCCGCAAACGCGCCGAGTTCGCCTCCGTGCGCAAGATCGGCCGCACCCATCTCCAGGACGCCGTGCCGATGACCCTGGGGGAGGAATTCTCGGGCTACGCGCGCCAGGTCGAACTCGCCGGCGAGCGCCTGCGCGCGCTCGAGCCCCGGCTGTGCGAGCTCGCGCTCGGCGGAACGGCCGTCGGCACCGGGGTGAACGCGCACCCCGAATTCGCCGCCCGCACGATCGCGAGGATCGCGCGCGAAACCGGGATCGGTTTTCGTCGCGCGACGAACGCCTTCGAGGCCCTGGCCGCGCGCGACGCCGCGGTCGAGGCGGGCGGGGTGCTGCGAACGATCGCCGTCGGCCTCGCCAAGATCGCCGACGACCTGCGCTGGCTCGCCTCGGGCCCGCGCTGCGGCCTGGGGGAAATCCGGCTGCCCAGCCTGCAGCCCGGCTCCTCCATCATGCCGGGCAAGGTGAACCCCGTCGTCCCGGAAGCCGTGCTCCAGGTCGCGGCCCAGGTGATCGGTTGCGACGCCGCCATCGCCTGGGCCGGCCGCGGGGGCAACTTCGAGCTGAACACGATGATGCCGGTCATCGCGCACAACCTGCTCCAGGCGATCGCGCTGCTGGCCGACGCCTCCGAGGTCTTCGCCGCGCGCTGCGTGGAGGGCATCGCCGCCGACCGCGAAACCTGCGAGCGCATGATCGAGCGCAGCCTCGCGCTGGCCACCTTTCTCGTCCCCGTCCTGGGCTACGACCGCGCGGCCGCGGTCGCCCGTGCGGCCTGGGAGTCGGGACGCACGGTGCGCGAGGTGCTGCGTGCGGAGCGGCTGATCCCCGAAGAGGAGATCGACCGGCTCCTTCCCTGACCGCAAACTCCGATGCGGAGGATTCCGCCCATGGGAAACAAGAAACGCTACACGGTCAAGACGGCCTGCCCGCAGTGCGGCTGCACCGCGGCGACGGTGATGACCGCCGAGGAGCTCGAAAAACGCTACGGCCACGTCCCCAACTTCGATCTCGAATGCGGGGAATGCCTGGCCCGGTTCTCCGCGCCCGCGGCGGAAGCCTGCCCGGAGTGGGACGCCGAGTGTCGGATGAAACGTCCGTGAGGGGCCCCGCTCAGAGGGAGAGGGCGGCCTGGATCGCCCGGTAAGCCATCCGGCAGCCCATCCAGATCATGAGCAGGCCGGAAACGGTCTCGCAAACCCTCCAATAGCGCCGGAAAAAGGCCGAGGCGACCGTGCCCAGGAGGAGCAACCCGGGGACCGTGGCGAGGGCGAACCACGCCGTCGCCGTGATGCCGCTGCGGAAGTCGCCGACCCCCAGCGCGATCGCGAAGACGGCCCAGGAAACGCCGCAGGGCAAGAGGCCGAAGAGCGCCCCGAGAACGAAATGCCCCGCGAGGGACCTCCGGGCCCCGGGCGCGGCGAGCAGCCGGCCGGGCATCGCGGGCAACCGCTCCAGGGGGATCCCGGCCAGGAAACGCGGCTCGCGGATCCACCCCATGCGGCTCAGGCCCAGCCAGAGCAGCGCGGCGGCGGCCAGCGCGGAGGATGCCAGCGTCACCCCGTGCAGCCGGATTCCCCAGGGGTCGATGCCCTGCGCCAGGAACTCCCCGATTCCCGCGAGCGATCCGCCCACCAGGAGGTAGCCAAGGACGCGGCCCGCGTGGTAGGCGAGGTGAGCCGAGAAGCGGCCGCTCGCCCCGGGAAAGGCGATGACGAGGGGGCCGCACATCCCCAGGCAATGCGGCGTCGCCAGAAGCCCCAGGATGAAGATCGCCGCCATGTCGATTCCCATGCGTCGCTGCCCCCTCCCTCAGCGCCGGCGGCCCAAGCTCCCCGGGGCGCGCCCGGGGGCGGGTTGACGCCCGCCGGAGGCGCGTGGTAGACGAAACGCGGCTTGCAACCCCGTCCTTCCGGCCTTCATGCCCTCGACACCGCCCATGACCCCCTCCTCCCCCCCGCAGGCCGCCTTCCGCGGTTGGGCCCGGCTGAACCTCTTCTGGGCGCTCTCGCGCACCCCCCACGGCCTGCTCGACATGTGCACCCCGCCCTTCGCCGCGCTGCTCTGGCTGGGGGGCTTTCCCTCGGCCGCGGTCGTCGGCCTCGGGCTGCTCACCGCCTTTGCCGGCTACACGGCGGTCTACGCGCTCAACGACCTCGTCGACTTCCGCCTCGACCGCGAGAAGATGCGGCAGGCCGCGGGCCTCGCCGCGGGAGGCGCCGACCTCGACGGCCGCATCGTCCGCCACCCGCTGGCCCAGGGGCTGCTTTCCTTCCGCGAGGGCCTCGCCTGGACCGGGCTCTGGGCGGCGGTCGCCGTCGCGGGCGCCTTCTTGCTCAATCCCCTCTGCGTCGCCATCTTCGCCGGCGGCTGCCTCTTCGAGGCCCTCTACTGCCGGCTCTTCCGGGTCAGCCCCTGGCGCACGCTCGTGAGCGGCGCGGTCAAGACCTCGGGCGCGGTCGCGGCCGTCTTCGCGGTGGACCCCGCGCCGTCCGGGGCCTTTCTGCTCGCCCTCTTCGCGGCCGTCTTCGCCTGGGAGATCGGCGGCCAGAACATCCCCAACGACATCGCCGATCTCGAGGAGGACCTCCGCCTGGGGGCACGGACGCTGCCCGCGGTCCTCGGACCCGCCCGCGCCTCCCGCCTGGCCGCCGCGGCGCTCGCCGCCGCGGCGGTGCTGACCGCAGCCTGTTTCGCCCTCGGCCGCGTCGCCCCCCCCGGGGCGTCCGCCTTGCTTTCGCTCGCCGCCTCGTGCTACCTCTGGACGCCTCCGGCGCGGCGCCTGCTCCGCCGGCCGGACCGGGGGGCGGCGCTCGAGCTCTTCAACCGCGCCAGCCTTTACCCCCCGCTGCAGCTCTCGATCGCGGTCGCGGCGATCCTGTGGCACCGCTGGGCCCCCTGAGGGCCCTTGGGGCGAAAGGTCGTGCACGGATGAAAGAATTCACCCCCGACGAGCTCTCCGCGTTCAACGGCGAGGCCGGCCGGCCGGTCTACGTCGCCCACGAGGGCAAGGTCTACGACGTTACCGCGAGCAAGCTCTGGAAAACCGGCCTGCACATGAAGCGGCACCGCGCCGGCGCCGACCTCACCACCGACATCCTGGGCGCCCCCCACGGGCCGGAAATCCTCGCACGCTTCCCCCAGGTGGGCGTGCTCAAGAAGCCGGCCGACCCGCTCGATGCCCGCCTGCCCGCCCCGCTCGCCGCCTTGCTGCGCACCTTTCCCTTCTTGCGCCGCCACCCGCACCCGATGACCGTGCACTTCCCGATCGTGTTCATGTTCTCCACGACGGCCTTCAGCCTGCTTTACCTCCTGACGGACGAAAAGTCGTTCGAGACGACCGCCTTCCATTGCCTCGGCGCGGGGGTCTTCTTCAACGCCGTCGGCATCGCCACGGGCTTCTACACCTGGTGGCTGAACTACCTCGCCCGGCCGCTGCGCCCGGTCCGCATCAAGATCCCCCTCACGCTCACCCTGTGGGTGATCTCGGCGGTGCTCTTCGTGTGGCGCTGGCGGGTGCCGGGGATCCTCGACGCCCTGAGCGGTCTCGGCCTCGTCTACATCCTGCTGGTGCTCTCGCTCGCCGTCCTCGTCACCGTGATCGGTTGGAACGGGGCCGCGATGACCTTCCCGGTGGAAAAGGAGTAGGGCCCGCCTCCCGGGACCCGCCGGCACACGGCGAGCAGGCCGCATCCGGGAAGCTCAAGCCGCCGCTCCGGGGGGAGCCCCGCCGCCTGCAGGCCCCGCACGAGTTCCCGGCCGCGGAAACGGTCCTCCGCGGGGTGGGCGGCCAGCCGCCGCGCCAGGGCGTTCGCGTAGACCGCCGGGTAGTACTCCTCGAGCAGGTAGAGGCCCCCCGGCCGCAGGACCCGCCGGATCTCCGCGAGCGCCCGGCGCCAATCCGGCACGTGGTGCAACACCCCGAAGCCGAAGACGGCGTCGAAGCGTTCCCCGCGGAAGGGAAGCCGCGCGGCGTCGGCGGCCAGCACCCCCACGGCGGGGGAGGCGATGGCTCGGGCGGCGTGCCGGGCCATCGCCGGGTCGAGATCGCTGAGGACAAGCCGCCGCGGAGCGAAGCGGCGCAGGAGGCCGCGGCCTCCCGCGCCGGAGCCGCAGCCGATCTCGAGCAGCCGCCCCCCCGGCTCCAGCCGGGAGGCCCGGCCCATCCAGGCGAGGACCGCGGCCTGCATCGCCCGCCGCAGCGGGCTCAGGACGAAGCATCGCTCCAGGGGGCTGAGCTTCACCGTGCCTCCTCCGCCGGGTCGGCCGGGGTCAACGGGTCGCGAGGTGGGCGACGGCGATCCCGTTGGTGAACGGATGCCAGGCGATGTCGCGGAAGCCGACGGCGCGGAGCAGCCGCGCCAGCTCCCCGGGCAGCGGAAAGGTGCGGATCGACTCGGGCAGGTGCGTGTAGGCCTGGCGCGAGCCGGCGATGCGCTCGCCGAGAAAGGGCATCACCCGGAAGGAGTAGAGATCGTAGAGGAAGCGGAACCAGCCCCACGTCGGACGTGAAAATTCCAGGCAGAGCAGCCGCCCCCCCGGCCGGAGCACGCGGTGCATCTCGGCGAAGGCGCGGCGCATGCGCGTCACGTTGCGGATGCCGAAGCCGACCATCACGGCGTCGAACACCCCTTCCCGGCAGGCGATCTCCTCGGCGTTTCCCACGACCGGCCGGACGGCCGCGCCGCCGCCCGTCTGCAGCTTGGGCAGACCCGCCGCGATCATCCGCGGGTTGATGTCGTAGAGGAGCACCCGTCCTGTCGGGCCGACGCGCCGTGCCGCCAGCACCGCGAGGTCTCCCGTGCCGCCGCAGACGTCGAGAACCCGCATCCCGGGGCTCAACCCGAGCATCCGCACCGCCCGCCGCTTCCAGGCGTGATGGATGCCGAAACTCAAGAGGCTGTTCATCGCGTCGTAGACGGGGGCGACCGCGTCGAAGTGCCGGATCATGCGCGCGGTCTTCTCCGCCGGCGAGACGGGCTCGAAGCCGAAATAGGCCTCCCCTTCCCGCCCGGAGGGTTCCTCGAGCGGCCGACGGCGCCGTTCCGCGTGCCACCACAGCCGGAAAAGCCTCATCCCTCTCTCACCGGGACCGTGAAAATGCCCGCCGCGGCGGGCCGGATCGGGGTTGCGGGGGGCGGGATCCTCAGCCGGCCGCGGCCCCCGGGCCGGGGGCGTCGGGGCCGGCCTCTTCCAGGAGGGCCTTCAATTCCTCGCCGGCGATCGTCTCCTTCTCCAGGAGCACGCCCACCGCGCGTTCCAGGACCGGGCGCTTCTGCTGCAGGATCTCGAGGGCGCGGGCGTACTGGCGGCGGATGATCTCGTTCACCTCGCGGTCGATCTGCTCGGCCGTCGCCTCGCTGTATTCGCCGCGGGACTCGGCGGGGATCCCCCCGAGGAACTGCGCGCGGCGGTTGGAGGCGTAGTAAACCTGCCCGATCGAGCCCATGCCGTACTCCTTCACCATGCTGCGGGCGATGTCGGTCGCCCGCGAGAGGTCGTTGTGGGCGCCGGTGGAGATGTCGCCGATGACGAGCTCCTCGGCCGCCCGGCCGCCGAGGAGGGTGGCGATCTTGTTCTCCAGCTCGCTCTTGCTCATGAGGAAGCGGTCCTCGGTCGGAACCTGCAGGGTGTAGCCCAGGGCGGCGATCCCGCGCGGGATGACCGTGATCTTCTGCACCGGGTCGGTGCCGGGGAGGCTCATCGCCACGATGGCGTGGCCGAGCTCGTGGTAGGCCACGATACGCTTCTCGTGGGGGTTGATCACGCGGTTCTTCTTTTCCAGGCCCGCGATCACGCGCTCGACGGCTTCCTGGAACTCGGCCATGCCGGCCGCCTCCTTGCCGCGGCGCACGGCGAGCAGCGCCGCCTCGTTGACGATGTTGGCGAGATCGGCGCCGACCATGCCGGGGGTCATGTTGGCGATCGTGGCGACGTCGACCGTCTCGTCGTAGCGGATCTTCTTCAGGTGGACCTGCAGGATGGCCTCCCGTCCTTTGCGGTCGGGACGGTCGACGAGCACCTGGCGGTCGAAGCGCCCGGGCCGGAGCAGCGCCGGGTCGAGAATTTCGGGTCGGTTGGTGGCCGCCAGCAGGATCACCCCCACCTGGGGGTCGAAGCCGTCCATTTCCACGAGCAGCTGGTTGAGCGTCTGCTCGCGTTCGTCGTGGCCGCCCAGGGTGCCGAAGCCGCGGGCCTTGCCCAGGGCGTCGAGTTCGTCGATGAAGATGATGCAGGGGGCCTTGGCCTTGGCCTGGGTGAAAAGGTCCCGCACGCGCGCGGCGCCGAGGCCGACGAACATCTCGACGAACTCCGAGCCGCTCATGCTGAAGAAGGGGACCCCGCTCTCGCCCGCCACCGCCTTGGCGAGCATCGTTTTGCCCGTGCCGGGGGGTCCGACGAGGAGGACGCCGCGGGGCATTTTGCCCCCGACCCGCGTGTAGCGCTGCGGCTCCCTCAAGAACTCGACGACCTCCTGGAGTTCCTGCTTGGCCTCGTCCACGCCGGCGACATCCTCGAAGCGCACGCCCACCTCGTTTTCCATGTAGATCTTGGCCTTGTTCTTGCCGAGCGACATGAAGCCCGGCTGCTGGCTCTGCATGCGCTTGATGAAGAAATACCAGATGCCGACGAAGAGAAAGACCGGGATCACCCAGGACATGAGATCCCGCAAAAAGGTGGACTCGATCTCGCCCTTGAAGACGACCTCGCGGCCGGACAGGAGCTGGGCGATGTCGGGATCGACGCGCACGGTGCGAAAGAGCTCGCCCGGCCCGATGCCCGCGCGGGCGTCGCGCATGCGCCCCTGGATGATGTTCGCGCTGACGGCCACCTCGCTCACCCGCCCCTCGTCGAGGGCCTTGAGAAACTCGCTGTAGGGAATGGTCTTGACCGAAAGTACCGAAAAGAGCGCGTTCTGGATGAGCAGCACCCCCCAGATCCCCAGGAGCACATACCACATCGAAAATTTCTGGTGCTTTTCCATCGGGAAGCTCCTTGCGGCAAGGTACGCCGGACACCGGCCCGGATGGCGGCGTCGCGGAAGCCGGCTGACGAGGGATGAATAGACCAGGGGCCGCAAAGTTGCAAACGAAAAGGCGGGCCGGATCCGCCGGTCCAAGCACGCAACGCCGCTTGCCGGGGCGGCCGATCCGCGCTATGGCCGGAAGGCGTCCAGAGCCCAAAACGTCGCCAACGGAGGGACCCCATGGAATCCGAAAAAGACTGGATCGCCAACGCCTACGAGGGGATGTCGCGCCGACAGTTCCTGGCGCGGATGACGGCGGCCGGGGCGGCGCTCACCGGTTTCGCCCGGGCGGCGCAGGCCGTGGCCGGGGAGATCGTCCGGACCCCCGCCGAGGGGTTGCGGGAACTGCGGGAGACCGCGCTCTCCGGCGGCTTCCCCGTCCCCCTCTACGCCGCCTGCCCCCAGGCCGGGGGCCCCTTTCCGGCCGTGCTCGTCATCCCCGAGATCTGGGGCATGCACGAATACATCCAGGATGTGGTGCGGCGCTTCGCGCGGCGGGGGTTCTTCGCCCTCACCTTCGAGCCCTACGCACGGACCGGCGGGGTGTCGGCGATCGAGGACCGCAACCGGCTGCTCGCGATCGTGAACGCCGTCCCCGACGAGCAGGTCCTGGGCGACCTCGAGGCCCTCGTCGCCTGGGTGAAGCGCCGCCCCGAAGCCCGCGGCGACCGGATCGGGGTGACGGGATTCTGCCGCGGCGGCCTCTACACCCTGCTCTTCGCCGCACACCACCCCGAGGTCCGCGCGGCGGTCGTCTGGTACGGCCAAATCCGGCCGCCGCTCACCCCGGGGGTCCGCTCGCGCGGGCCGCTCGACGTCGCGGCCTCCATCCGCGCCCCGCTGCTCGGTCTCTACGGCGGGGCCGATCTCGGCATCCCGGAGGCCGACGTGCGCGCGCTGGAAGCCGCCCTGAAGGCCGCAGGAAAAACGGCCGAATTCGTGATCTACGAGGACGCCCCCCACGCCTTTCACGCGGACTACCGTCCGAGCTACCGCGAGAACCCGGCCCGGGACGCCTGGGCGCGCTGCCTGGCCTGGTTGCGGACCTACCTGGCGGACTGAGCCGCCCCCCCGGCCCCCGGCCGGGACGCCGCGCGCACGAAGAGGCAGGTGCTGCCGATCACGCTCAAGCTGCTCACGAGCATCGCGGCGGCGGCGAGAAGCGGCGAGAGCCACCCCGCCGTCGCCGCCGGGATGGCGAGCGCGTTGTAGGCCGCCGTCAAGAACAGGTTCCGCCGGATCGTCCGCCGGACGGCCCGCGCGAAATCGAGAAAGGCGAGAACCCCCCGGGGGTCCGGCTGCATCAGGGTGACATCGGCCACATCGCGCCCCAGCGGCCCGCCCGCGAACAGGGTGAGCCCCAGGTCCGCGGCCGCGAGCGCCGGGGCGTCGTTCACGCCGTCCCCCACCACGGCGACCGTCTTGCCGCGACGCCGCAGGTCGGCGACGAAGCGTTCCTTGTCCGCCGGGAGAAGCCCCCCGCGGCACTCGCAGATGCCGGCCCGGCCTCCCACGGCGGCCGTCGTCGCCGCCCCGTCGCCGGAGACGAGGGCGACCGCGAGACCCCGCCGTTCGAGCGCGGCGACCGCGGCCGCGGCCCCGGGCCGCAACGCGTCGCCGAAGACGAAGACGGCCGCAAGCCGCCCCCCCGCGCTCAGGTAGATGAGCGAGCGGCCCTCGGCCGCGTGGGGGACGGCCTCGGGGGCCCCGGCCCCTTCGGCCAGCTCCTCGGCCACGAACTCGGCCGAACCGATCTTCGCCTCCTTTCCCCGCCACAGCCCGGAGACGCCGTTTTCCTCGATTTGGACGACGGCGACGCGCTCCGGCCGCAGGCGCCGGTCCTGGGCCTCGCGCCGGAGCTCGAGGGCGACGGGGTGCTGGCCGTGCTGCTCGAGGCCGGCCGCGAGAGCGATCGCCGTCGCGACCGGGAAGCCCTCCCGGGGGATCACCTCGATAAGCCTCCAGCCCCCCTCGGTAAGGGTGCCGGTCTTGTCGAACACCACCGTGTCCACGCGGGCGGCCGCCTCGAAGGCCTCCGGCCGGCGCACGAGGAAGCCCCGGCGCACGGCGAGCGCGATCGCCGCCGCGCGGGCGAGGGGGACGGCGACGCCGAGGGCGCAGGGGCAGGCGATCACGCAGACGGAAACCGCGCGCATCAGGGCCTGCTCCGCGGGCTGGCCGGACAGGAACCCCCAGAGGGCGGTTGCCGCCGCGAGCAGAAGCACAAACGGCACCAGGCGCGGCAGGAGGCGGTCGGTCCAGGACTCGCGACCGGCCTTGCCGGCGACCGCCTCCTCCACGACGGCGCACATCCGCCCGAGCAGGCTCTCGGCGCCCACGCGGTCGGCGAGGACCGTGATCCCGCCGGCGTGCAGGCGGCTTCCGCTGCGCACCGGGTCGCCCGGCCGGCGAGGCATGCACCCGGGTTCGCCGGTGATCATCGCCTCGTCGACCAGCCCGGATCCGCCGACGACGATCCCGTCGGCGGCGATCACCTCGCCTTCCTCCACGCGGAAGAGATCCCCCGCCGCCAAGCACTCGGCGGCAACGTAGCGGCCTGCGGGGTAGCGTTCATGGAGGATCTGGACCTTGGCCGGGGCGAGGTGCAAAAAGTCCTCCATCGCCTCGAGCACGCGGTCCCGGGCCTGCCGCTCGAGCAGCCGCCCCAGCAGGGTGAGGGTGACGATCGTGCAGGCCGTGTCGAAGTACAGGTGTAGCCCCCCGCGCGCGAGGCCGATCAGGCTGCAGCCGAAGGCGCTCAGGGCACCGACCGCGATCAGGCAGTCCATCCCGGCCACGCCGCGCCGCAGCCCCTGGAAGGCGCGCCGGAAAATCCCCCGCCCCGCCCAGGCGAGCACCCCCCCCGCCATCCCGGCCATGGGCCAGGAAAGCCGGGCGACCGACTCGGCCGAAAGCTCGGTGAAAAAGCCGAAGTAGAGGGCGGCCGAGAGCATCATCACGTTCATGGAGAGGAAGGCCGCGACCCCGAAGCGCAGCCATTCGGGCTCGGACCGCGCCGTCGGCCGCCGCGCGGCGGCCGGCCGCACGGGATAGCCGTAGGCGGCCAGCAGCTCGCCGATGCGCTGCGGGGAGAGGACCGTCGGATCGTAGACCACCTTCAGCCGGTCGGTGGCGAACGAGCAGGAGGCCGAACGCACCCCCGGCAGCCGGGACAGCACGGTCTCGATCAGCCAGGCGCAGGCCGGGCAAACCATGCGCTCGACGGCCAGCACGAGGGCGAGGCCGGGGGGGTCGGGGGCGGCCGGGGACGGCGGGGGAAGGGGGTTTTCCGGGGCGGGCTCCTGCCCGGCGGCCGGGATGATCCCGCTTTCGCGACAGCGGCGGAAGAGCTCGCTCCGGCGGAACGCCGCGGGGTCCGGGGACCCCGCGGCCTGGAGCAGGATGCGGAAGACCTGCCGGCAGCCGGCGCAGCAGAAGCGATAGGTGCCCCCGGCGGCGGTGAGCTCGGCGGCGTGCGCGCGGAGCGGAAGCCCGCAGAGATCGCAGCTTCCGACCGTGGTCTTGCGGGGATGGGGCTCGAGCCTGGCTTTGGCCATGATCGATCGTCGCGGCGGCGTCAGGGCCGCGGTCCCAGCGATTTCACGAACGCCACCACGCTCCAGCGGTCGGAAACCGGGATCGTCGTGTCCAGCGCGGGCTGGCGGCCCCCGGGAATCCCGTAGCTCACGCTGTGAAAGAGGGCGCCGGGGGCCTTTTCCTGGACCGCGGGCGACCTCAGATCGGTCGGCAGGGGCGCAAAGCTCTGGCCCACGGTGCCGTGCCCGTCGTAGGCGGGCCCGTGGCACTGGGCGCAGAAGGTGAAATAGACGGACCGGCCCCGCTCGCGACGGCCGGGGTCGTCGAGCGCGACGGGCGCGGTGAGCTCCTCGGGCGGCAGCAAGCGGATCCAGCCGTCCCCGCCCGCAAGCGGGACGATCCCCGCCTCCATCGGGAGAAGCGGCTCCTCGTGGGGCTTGACGGCCGGCGTCTGCCGCATGCGTCCGTAACGGAACTCGTTGTCGTAGAAGACGAGCGCGTGGTAGGCCGCCAGGATCAGCAGGGCGGCCGCTGCAAGCGCGAGTCCGGCCTTTTTCACCGCTCCTCCGGTCCCTTCAGGATGCCCAGGGCGTAGGCCTCTTCCCCCTGCAACCCGCGGACGTGCTGGGGGTAAGGCAACGGCGGGTACTGGGCGTAGGCGGACTCGCCGTGAACATCCGGGATCGGGCGGTAGTCCCAGTCCGGCGGTCCGAGGTCGCCGATCAGCACCCAGGCGAGCCAGCCCTGGAAAAAGACGAGCGCGACCAGCGCGGCCACGATGCCGACGCTGCGCGCGAGAGAGACGCGTTCCTCCGGGTGGCCGTTCATATCCTCACCTTCAGGACGCCGGTCAGGACGATGTACAGGAGGCTCCAGAGCACCGTCCCGACGAGGATCAGCAGGAGGGCGAAGGGAAAGGGCGCGTTGCGGCCCTCGATCCCCCCCGGGTAGCGCTCGATGATCCGCTCGCGCCGCTCCGCGTCCCCGGGGCGCTCCAGATGGTGGAAGCCGAGCGCGAGGGCGAAGAGCACGACGAAGGCGATCGCCGGGAAGAGGTAGAGCACGAAATGCTGGATGTTGAGAACGTCGAAGATGCGCATGCCTCAGCGTCCCCCGTGCGCAAGCGAAAAGACGACGAGCGCCCCGCTGCAGGCGAGCCCGGCCAGGGCCAGGACGAAGAGGAGGGCGGTCTCGATCCGGGCCCGCCGGCTCGCGCGCACCGGCGCCGCGGCGGCGAGGGCCCCCGGCTCGAAGGGCAGGAACCGGGCCCGCTCTTGATCCCGGAACTGGCCGCGCCGCAGCGCCCAGGCGAAGAGAGAGATCGCGGCGGCGAAGCCGATCGCCATGTAGGCCAGGAAGTACGGAAAGATCATGGGTGCTCCTCGGCTCCGGGGTCAGGGCTCCCAGGAGGCGTCGATCCCCCGGGGCGCCTCGTTGGCGTCGCTCTGGTTGATGAAATGCCGCGCCACGTAATCCCCCACCTCCCAAATTTTCTGGGACTCGAGGTCCCGCTTGAAGTACGGCATGGCCGTGCCGGTGATGCCGTTCATGATCTGGTAGTAAAGGATCCCTCCCGAGATCGCCCGGCCCTTGAGGACGGTGAAGTTGAGCGGCGGCGGGTAGATCCAGGGCTGGGCCGGCCCCATCCCGTCGCCGATCGGCCCGTGGCAGCCGATGCATAAGTACTGGTAGATCCGCTGGCCGCGCTGCAGGCTTGCGGCCGAAGTCGGGTAGGGGTTGGGGATGTGGCGCCACCCCTCGGGCACCTGCTCGGCCAGCCAGGCCGCGTTTTCCTCGACCCCCGCCTCGTAGGCGCGCACGGAGGCGGCCTTCCAGAACAGCTGGCGCTCCATGCGCCGGTCGGCCTGCCGCAGTCCCAGGCTCTGCACGTAGCGCGTGAGCAGCCGGATCCTCTCCTCCCCCAGCCAGGCGAAGGGCGGCATGATCGAGCTGGGCCGGGTGAAGCGCGGGTTGATGAAGTGGGCGATGTGCCAGTCGTCGGGGTGCTCGCCGCCCGCCTGCGACAGATCGGGCCCGGTCCGCTGCGAGCCGAGTTGGATGGGCTCGTCGCCCACGTAGTCGCCCGCCTGGGCGATGCGCTCGGAGCCCATGTCCCAGTCGAAGGCCCGGATCGCCTGGCTGTGGCAGTAGACGCAGCCGTTTTGGAGGTAGATCCGGCGGCCGGCCTCCTCTTCGGCCGTGCGCTCGCGGAAGATCTCCGAGGGGGTTCCCTCCTGCTGCACGGCGGGGAAATAGACGACCGTCGCCGCGATCGCCGCGAGCAGGGCGAGGACCCCGCACAAAATCACCGGGGGCGTCATGCGCATCGGGCGCCTCCGCGGGGGAAGTAGAGCGAACGCACGACGTTGTAGAGCCCCAGGTAGGCCCCCGACAGGATCAGCAAGCCCAGCGACATGCGGAGCACATAGTAGGGCTGGATCTCGGGCAGCGTGCGGTAGAGGGTTTCCCCGTTGTACCAGGCCTGGCCTTGGATGAGGCCGACGACGGTCAACACCACGGCGAAGCCGGTGATGCCGATCAGGACGAGCCAGTACTGGAGATCGGCGAGAAAGCGGCTGAAGAGGGGGCGCCCCGTGACCCGGGGCAGGATGAAGTAGAGCCCGCCCAGGGCGGTCACGCCGGCAAAGCCCAGGACCCCGATGTGCGCGTGGCCGACCACCCAGTTGTTGTAGTGGGTGATCCGCTGCACGTCGGGCAGGGCCATCATGGAACCCTGGATGTTCACGAAAAAGTAGTAGATCGTCCCGGTGAAGACGAACTTCGCGCCGATGTCCGCGTGGACCTCGCCGAGCCTGCCCCGGACCGTGTACCAAATGTTGATCAGGAAGACCATGACCGGGATCACCATGGCGACGCTGTCCACGATGGAGATCGTCTTCAACCAGGTGGGGACCGGCGTCTGGAGCAGGTGGTGGGTGCCGATGTGGGTGTACACGACGATGAGCGACCAGAAGCCGAGCAAGGACAGCGTGTGGCTGTAGAGGGGGCTGCGCGTCGCGATCGGCAGCACGTAGTACGCCACCCCCAGCGCGAGGGGCGAAAGGAGCAGCCCGAAGACGTTGTGGCCGTAGAACCAGAGGAGAATCGCATCCGGAATGCCCTTCAGCGCGCCGGTGTCCGGCTTCCAGACGACGTTGCCGAGGGCGTAGGTGCAGGCGGTGAGCACCCCGGCGGCGGCCGCGTACCAGATCGAGACGTAGAGCACGGGCTCGGTGCGCCGCCGGATCGTGAGGAGCAGGTTGGCGATCACCATCGCGAAGGCGGCGATGATCAGCAGGTCCGCCGCCCAGGGGAGCTCGGCGTATTCCCGGCCCTGGCTGTAGCCGAGCGAGACCCCCACCAGGCCGGCGGCGAGGGCGGCGTTCCAGAAGAGGGCCGAGAAGACCCCGAGCGACTCGCTGAACAGCGGCGTCCGGAGCAGCCGGGGCACGAAGTAAAAGGCCGCGGCGAGCAGCCCCGGGGTCACGAAGCCGAAGAGGACGGCGTTCACGTGCATCGGCCGCACCCGGCCGAAGTGGATGTATTCCACGTTCGCCAGGAAATCGGGGGCGATCAGGTAGCCGGCGGCGAGCATCCCCAAGCTCGTCGCCAGGGCGAACCACAGGGCCGACGTCAGCGCGAAGGCGCGCACGGTGCGGTCGGCGTGGACGACGACGGCTTCGGCGGTGTTCACCGCAGGGTTCCTCCGTGCCCCCCGGCGGCCCGGCTCAGTTGTGGCAGGTGAGCCAGCAGTCCAGGGCGGCGTTTCGTTTCTGGTGGCAGGTGATGCACTCTCCCATCCTCCAGAGCTTCTGCGGCAGGCGTTGGCTTGCCTTCACCTCGCCGTGGCACTCCTCGCAGGCGACCTCCCGGTTCACGTGCCGCTGGTGATTGAAGAAGACATGCTCGGCGATGACGTTCACCTTGACCCAGGGGGTGGAGACGCCCTGGCGGGCGTACTCGTGTTCTTTGCGGATCCAGGGGTGGTTGACGATGATGTAATTGTGGCAGTGGAGGCACTTTTCGACCGGCGGCATGCCGGGGAAATTGGAGTAGGCGACGTAGGGGTGGCAGTACTGGCATTGGATCTGCTTGATGCCGCTGTGGACGTTGTGGCTGAAGGGGATGGGTTGCTCGGGGCCTTTCGGCTGCGGCCAGAGATAGAAGAAGTAGAGAAACGCACCGAGGCTCGCGGCGATCGCCGCAAGGGCGCAGAGGGCGAGGCGGTTCGAGGTGGAGGCCATCCCGCGGCGACTCCCTTACGGCTCGGCCGGCCGCACCCCTGGCAGAAGCTCGGGGAAGCTCCGCAGCATTCCGGACACGGCGAGCACCATGAGGCCCAGAAAGCCGGCGCCGATGATCCCCTCGAGCGGGCCGAGGGGCAATTCGGCCGCCGCGGGGTCGAAGACCGGCCCGACGAGCAGGACATGCTCCAGCCACAGCCCCACGATCACCAGGACCCCCAGGGCGAACATCGGGCGGGGCATGGATTTGACCCGGCGGTTGAGCAGCACGAGGAAGGGCACGGCGAACGCCGTCAGGAGCACCGCCCAGGCGAGGGTGTTCCAGGGCGGGGTCACCGTGCGGCGGATGACGTAGGCGGCCTCCTCCGGGATGTTCCCGTACCAGATCACCATGAGGTGGACGTAGAAGAAATCGGCCCAGAGGAGGCAAAAGGCGAAAAAGAGCTTGCCCAAGTCGTGGAGGCAGGCCTCGGGCACCTCGGCCCGCCCCCGCAGGAGGGCGGTGAGCACGATGAGCCCCCCCAGCCCGAGGTAGAAGGCCTTCACGAAATGGTAGCCCCCGAAGAGCGTCGAATACCAGTGGGGATCGAGGCTCATCACCAGATCGAACCCCACCAGGCTGAGCACCAGGGCGTAGGCCGCGCAGTAGAGCCCGCCGAGGAGCCGGCGACGGCGGCGGAGCCGCTCGCTCTCCTCCGGGTTCCGCGGCAGCCGGCCGGCGACCCAGCGCCGCAGGGCGCCGCCGCGACGGTCCGCCGCGAGCCGAAGCCGCAGATCCTGGAGCACGAAGGCGGCCCCGATCCCGTAGAGCAACAGGAACCCCAGCCCGTCGCGCACGAGGAGGAAGGGCAGGTTGAGCCAGATCTCCTTGCCGTGGAGATCCTCTCCCACCCACGGGAACACGGCCTTTCCCCCCAGGGCGAGGAGGAAAAAGCACAGCAGGGAAAGCGGGAAAAACCCGACGAAGGCCTGCGAAAGCCCGCTCACCGGATGGGCCCAGCGCGCCCTCACCGTGCAGGCGAGCGCGGCGAGGAGCACCCCCCCTTGGGCGATCGACGACCACAGCAGGAAATTGACGAGCAGCGCCTGCCAGGCGCGGCCGGGCCGATCCCCCCCCAGCCCGAAGGCGAAGGCGATCAGTCCCGCCGCAAGGCAAAGCGCCCCGAAGACGGCGGGGGCCTTCCCAAACGGCCGGGCGCCGGAGACGGTCTGGGCTCCGTTCATGGCCACACCCTCACCTCGGCCCCCTTCTTGCGGAAGAACTCCAAGAGCTCCCCCTCCCGACCGGCCGGGCAGCTGGCCAGCACGCCGAAGCGATCGCCGGAGCAGCGCGGGTCGTAGGCCTCGAGCCCCCGGAAATCGGGCAGGCGCGTACAGACGAGCAGCCCCACGACGTTGCCGAGGACCGAGAAGAGAATGGTGCACTCGAAGCCGACGACGAGGAAGGGCACGAGCGCGATCACGGGTTTCCCGCTCACGATCAGGTTCCATTGCGAGGCGGTGAAGATCGCGAGCGCAAAACCGAAGGCGAAGCCGAAGATCCCCCCGGCGAGGGTGAACCAGCCGACCGGCGAGCCGTGTCCTCCCGTCGCCTCCCGGATCCGCTCGCTGGGGATCGGGCCGTGGGCGCGGCGGAAGGTGAACCCGGCCTCGGCGAGCTCCCGGATCGCGCGGGCGGCCTTGGCATCGTCGGCGAAGAGCCCCATCACCCGGGGTTCAGCGGCCATGGGCGGCGGTCTCCTTCATCTCCGTCATGGACACCGAGGGCAGGTGCTTGCAGAAGAGGACGAAGAGCAGAAAGAAGAGGCAGAAACTTCCGGCCATGATCCCGAATTCGACGATCGTCGGCGCGTAGAGCCCCCAGGCGTGCGGCGCGAAATCGTGCGCCACCCCGCCGACGATGATCACGAATCGCTCCCACCACATGCCGAAGTTGACGACCAGCGAAAGGGCGAAGAGCCACGGCAGGCTGCGGCGCACGGCGCGCACGAGGAAAAGCGAAGGCAAAAGCACGTTGCAGAGGACCATGAAGTACAGCCCGTAGGCGTACTCGCCCACCGCCCGCCAGCGGAAGGACTCCCACTCGACGGGGTTGTGGCTGTACCAGGCGATGAAGTATTCCGTGCCGTAGGCCAGGCCCACGAGCAGGCCGGTCAGGATCATCGTCTTGGCGACGTTCTCGAGCACCTCGACGGTGATGATGGCCTCGTAGCGGAAGATCCGGCGCAGCGGGATCATCAGCGTGAGCACCATCGCCAGCCCCGAGTGGATCGCGCCGGCCACGAAGTAGGGAGCGAAGATCGTCGTGTGCCAGCCGGGGACGATCCCCAGGGCGAAGTCCCAGGAGACCACGCTGTGCACGGAGATGACCAGCGGCGTCGCCAGGGCGGCGAAGAAGAGGTATCCCCGGCTGTAGTGCAGCCACTGGTCGTGGGCCCCGCTCCAGCCGAGCGAAAGCACCCGGAAGACCTTCCGCCGGAAGCCCTCGGCGCGGTCGCGCACGGCGGCGAGGTCGGGCAGGAGGCCGGTGTACCAGAAGAGCGCGCTCACCGTGAGGTAGGTGCTGATCGCGATCACGTCGAACATGAGGGGCGAGAGAAAATTGGGCCAGAGCTGGCGCTGGTTGGGATAGGGCAGCATGTAGTAGACCTGCCAGACCCGCCCGAGGTGGATGAAGGGGAAGAGGCCGGCGCAGCAGACGGCGAAAACGGTCATCGTCTCGGCGGCGCGGGCGATCGGGTTGCGCCATCCGGCGCGCAAGAGATGCAGGATGGCCGAGATCAGGGTCCCCGAGTGGGCGATCCCCACCCAGAAAACGAAGTTGATGAGGTAGGTGCCCCAGGCGACGGGGATGTTCTGGCCGCCCACGCCGATGCCGACCGCGATCTGGTAAGCCCAACACCCCGCCCCGAGCAAAACGCCGAGGCCGAGCGCGCCGACGAGGGCCCAGTAGCTCCGCCGCGGCGGCGCGAGCGTCTCGAGCACGGTCTGGTCGATGCGGGCGAAGGAAAGCTCGCTCACGGTCGACCCCCCTGCCGCGCGGTACGCCGGCCGAACCCGGAACGTCCCCGGCTCATGCCTCCTCCGTCACCTTCTTCAGGTAAATCACCGCGGGCTTGGTGTTCAGGTAGCCGAGCACCTGGTAGGCCCGCGGATCGTCGCACAACCGCCGCACCCGGCTGTCGGGGTCCATGAGGTTGCCGAACACGAGCGCCTCGGTGGGGCAGGTCTGGACGCAGGCGGGCACGACCTCCCCCTCGCGGATCGGCCGCCCCCGGTTGCGTGCCGCCGTGCGCGCCTCCTTGATGCGCTGGACGCAGAAGGAGCATTTCTCCATGACCCCCTTGCTGCGCACCGTGACGTCGGGGTTGAGCTGCAGGGGAAGCGGGTCCGGCCAGTTCCAGTCGAACCAATTGAAGCGGCGCACCTTGTAGGGGCAGTTCTGGGAGCAGAAGCGCGTCCCGATGCAGCGGTTGTAGATCTGGTTGTTCAAGCCCTCGGCGGAGTGGTGCGGCGCGTAGACGGGGCAGACCGATTCGCAGGGCGCGTTGTCGCAGTGCTGGCAGAGCATGGGGAGGAAGAAGACGCGCTCCCGGTGACGCTCGTCGTGGTAGCGCACGATCTCGAGCCAGGCCATCTCGCGCCCGCGGGCGGCGGCCGCCTCGCCCACGACGGCGATGTTGTTCTCGGCGTAGCAGGCGGCGACGCAGGCGGCGCAGCCGATGCAGCGGTCGAGGTCCACCACCATCCCCCAGCGGTTCTCGAGGTGGTCGTGGGGGGGGTAGAAATCCCGCCGGGGGTCGTAGCCTTCGGGCAGCGGGAGCGCGAGGGGGAAATCGTGGAGCGTGAGGCCGGGCTTGCGGGGCGGCGCCCCGCGGCGCAGCTCGGCGAGGGTCGTGGTGCGCACGAAGCCGCGGTCGAGCTGGGTGCGGCTGCCGTCGGTTCGCGCCAGCAGGATCCGCCGGCCGGTTCTCTCGAGTCCCACCCGGCACAGCCCTTCCGCCGGCCCCCCGCCCCGGGGCTCCAGGCGCGGGGAAAGAAGCCGCAGGGGGTTGGCGCCCCGCCCCTCGGCGTAGCGGCCGTAGGCGTCGTGTCCCTGGCCGACGGCGAAGACGACCAGCCCGGGAACCACGGTCTCGGTCGGGTAAACGGGGGCCTCGAGGGCGCCGGCGGCGGTCACGAGCCGGACCACGTCGGCCTCCTCGAGACCGTGGGCACGCGCGGTTTCCGGGTGCAGGCAGACCGGCGTCTGCCAGGCGACGCGGGTGAGCGGATCGGGAATCTCGCACAGCCACGGTCGATTCGCCCCGCGACCGTCGAAGAGGCGGATCGAGGGGACGGCGGCGAGCAGCGGTCCGCTCTCCGGCGGAAGCGGCGGCGGCCGGCGCAGGATCTCGGGCAGCCGCTCCGGCGGGTTCGCGGGCGACTCGCCGGAGGGGGCCCCCGGCGGGGGGAAAAGCCCTCCCTGCTGGAGCAGCCGCGGCCAGTCGGCGGCGGCCTTCAGGCGGCCCTCGGCGTAGAGACGTCCGGCGATGAAGCTGCGGTAGTCGGGGGCGGGCTTTTCGCCCTCGGGGAAGCCGACGGCGAGGAAGAAATCCCCGAGGTTCGGCGCTGCGGTGAACTTCCCGGCCGCCGGCTGCAGGCTGGAGACGAGCGGGCTCCAGCCGTTGTAATCGTCCCAGGATTCGAGGGCATGGGCGATCGGAAAGACCAGATCGGCCGCTTGCGCCGTCTCGTCGAGAAACGCCCCGAGGTAGACGACGAAGGCCTCGGGGCGCGCCAGCGCCCGGCGCACCCCGTCCGCGGCCGGGAGGTGATAGAGCGGGTTCACCTGGTTCAGGAACAGGACATCGATCCGCCCCGCGGCCAATTCCTCGAAGAGCGCCAGGACCTCGGCCCGGGGCCGGGCGATCTCGACCCGGTGGCGGTTGACGGCGTCGAGCCGCTCCAGGCCGGGGTCGAGCACACGCTGCAGAAGGTTCGCCGCGAGGTTGACCCGCAGCCCGTGCTCGTCGTTTTGCCACATGCCCGCGCCCAAAACGAGCGGCCGCTCGGCCGCGGCGAGCCGCCGCGCGAGCTCTTCCAGGCGCGCGGCCGGGATCCCGGACACCGGCTCCACGCGGGAAAACGGGACCGCGGCCGTCGCCTGCTCGATCTCCCGCCGCAACCCCTCCGGCAGGTGCCGGCCGCGGCCCATCTCGAGCAGGCGGCCGGCCAACCCGAGGGCGACCCAGGACTCGGCCCCGGGGCGGCAGGCATACCAGCGGTCGGCGTTTGCGCCGGTGAGCGACAGAAAGGGGCTGACCTGGAGAAAGGCGCCCTTGCCCTCCCCGCGGACCGCGTGCATGGCCTTGAACTTCCAGGCGTACTCGACCGGGGAAAGCCAGGTCTCCAGAAACTCGGCGCCGAAGCCGAGCACGAGGTCGGCCTCCTCGAGGCGGTAGGAGACGAGCCCGTCTTCGCCGAAGACCTCGCGGTTTGCGACCCGCAGGGCCTCGTAGGCGTAGGGCTCGAAGATCACCGGCCCGGCGGCGTTCCAGTGTCGGAGCGCGGCCCGCATGAGGGCGACGGCGCTCTCGCCGACCACCTCGCTCAGGATCCGCACCCGCCCCTCCCCGCGGCGCGCGGCCTCCCGGGCGCGGGCGGCGACGAGTTCCAAGGCGCGGTCGCGCGCCAGGGGCACCCAGCGGCCCTCCTCCTTGAGCAGCGGGGTGGTCAGTCGGTCGGGGTGATAGAGCGCCTGCACGGCGGCCTGGCCCCGCAGGCAGAGCTTGCCGCGGTTGAGGGGGTGGAGGGGGTTTCCTTCCACCTTGATCACCCGGCCTTCACGGTTCTTGGCGATCAGACCGCAGCCCGCGGGGCACTCGCGGCAGGTGGAGGCATACCACGTGGGCCGGCCGGTGACCTGGTCCCCGGTCGCCTGCGGCGGGCTATAAAGAAACTGCGGCGCCTCCGGGCTGCAGGCGGCGGCGAAGGCGACGCTGCCGACCCCGGCCACCTGGAGAAAACGGCGTCGGTTCATCACGTCCACGGGCCCCGGTTCCGTGTTCAGGCCCCGGCGACCGGGATGCGGTTGGGGCGGGGAGTCCCGCCCGAGGCAGGAAAGCGATGGGGGCGCTGCATGCCGCCTTGGAAGGGCCTTGGAGGTTTTCCCGAAACGGGGGCGGGAGGCCGCTCGGCACACCCGCCCCGACCTAAGGGTCTATAACGGAACGCTTTGCGGGGTGTCAAGGGTTTGCCCCGAGCAGGCCGAGGCCGATCTCCAGGCGTTCGAGCGAGAGCCGCACGACGTCCGCCGTCCGCGGCCGGCGCTCGAGGAGCTCCCGGCAGAAGGCCCGCACCTCCGCCGGCCGCACGCGGCCGGCGGCCGGAATCACCGCCGCCAGCACCCGCTCCTCGAGCATGGGGTGGAGCCCCGCGATGCGCTCTTGCCGACCGGTGTACCAGGCCCAGAGGGCCTCCCCGGTGTCGCGCCGCGCGGCGAGCGCGGCAACGGGAAGGAAGACGTTGCGCTCCGGGATCGCGGTCAGGACAAGCTCGAGCACCCGCTCGACGTGATCCGGATCGGCGAAGGCGCCCAGGGCGGTGAGGATCGCCAGGCGCTCGTGCTCGCTCTCGGCCGCGCGCAGCCGGCGCAGGAACCAGGAAAGCTCGGCCGCCCCCCCCCGCCAGGCGCCGCTTTGCATCACCGGCCGCAGGAGATCCGGGTGCACGCGCTTGCCGCGACGCAATGCGGCGAAGCGCTCCGCGGCGAAGGCCGCCGCCTCCGGGCAGCCGAAGCGCACGGCATCGAAAAGAACCCGCTCCCTGAGCCGCGTTCGGCCCCGCGGCTCGTCGGTCCCCGGCTCCCAGCCGATCGCCGCGAGCACGGCGCCGAAGCGCCGGGCGAAGGCCGCGGCGATCGTCCGTGCGGTCTGCTCCCCGGACCACAGCCACGCCTGGGAGAGCTCGGAGGCGACCGCGGCGAGCGGCAGCGGGTCGTCCTCCTCCGCGAAATCCTCAAGCAGCGCAAGGTGCGCCCCGAGGGGGATCTCGCCGGCGAGGACGCGGGCGAAGTGATCCTCGAGGAGCCCCCAGCGGTCGGCCGGCGCGAGCCGCCGCTCGCGGGCGAGGCGCCGCAGCGCCGCGAAGAGCTCCGGGTCCTCGTGGTCGACCCGGTAGTAGCCCGTCTGCCCGTCGTTTGCCGTTAAGGCGACGACGTCGGGGTCCAGCGCGAGCGTCCGCTCCGGGGTGTCGAGGAGGATCTCGGCGGGGCGCGAGGAGCCGTCCTCCCGAAAGAACCGCAGGCGCAGGGGGATCATCCAGGTCTGGGAGGCCTCGTGGGGGAGATAGGTGAAGCGCCGCTGGGCGAGGTGCAGGAGGCGCCCCTCGCGGCGCACGCTCACCCGGGGGAACCCCGGCTGCCCGACCCAGTTGCTGAGCAGCGCCGTGACCGGCCGGCGTGCGGCCCACTCGAGCGCTTCCCAGAGGTCGCGGCTCACGGCATGGCCGTAGGCGTGGGATTCGAGGTAGCGCCGCAGCCCCCGCCGGAAGGCCTCCGTGCCGATCCAGCCTTCCAGCTGGCGCAGCAGGCTCGCCCCCTTGTTGTAGATGATCGGCGCCGTGCTCGTGTTGATCACGAGGTGCTCGCCGCCGGGGATCTCGATGGCGACGGTGTCGCGCAGGGCGTCGCGGTGAAGGGCGACGGCGGTGGTCCCCTGGAGAAACTCCTCCCAGGTCCCCCAGGCGGGGTAAAAACGGTCGACCACGCCGTAGCCGAAGTAGGTGGCGAAACTCTCGTTCAGCCAGAGGTAGGTCCAGTCGGCGGGGGTGACCAGGTTGCCGAACCACTGGTGGGCGATCTCGTGGGCGATCACCTCGCAGATGCGCTCTTCGGCGGCCGAGGAGGTCACCCCCGGGTCATGGAGCAGGAGGTTCTCGCGGAAGGTGATCGCGCCCCAGTTTTCCATGGCCCCGAAGGCGAAATCGGGGACCGCGATCAGGTCGAGCTTGGGCAAGGGGTAGGGAACGCCGAAGATCTCCTCGCCGGCGGCGAGCGCCCGTCGGGCGAACTCCAGCCCGAAGCGGCCCCGCTCGGCCGCCCCGGGCGGGACCACCAGCCGCACCCGCGGGTCGAGGGCGTCGGGGTGCACCTCGAGCTCGCCCACGGCGAAGCAGACGAGGTAGGTCGGCATCGGCGGCGTGGGGGCGAAGCGCAGCCGCGTTCTCCCGCCGGGGAGCGGCCGCCGCTCCTCGAGGGCGGTGTTCGCGATCGCGGTCATGCCCCGCGGCACGTCAATCTCGAGGGTGAAGCGCGCCTTCCAGCCGGGGTGATCGAGGCAGGGGAAGGCCCGCCGGGCGTCGCTTTCCTGGAACTGGGTCACGGCGAGCCAGCGGGTGCCGCGGCCGCGGCGGACGCGGCTGCGGTAGAACCCGGCCATGCGGTCGTTGATCTCCCCCGTGTAGGCGATCGCGAGGGAAAACTCGCCCGTGACCGGCCGCGGCAGCGCGACCCGGAGGGTCTCCGCGTGGGGGTCGACCTCGAAGCGGCAGGCGGCCCGTTCCCCGTCGCCGTGGAACGCACAGCGCCGGACCGCGAGATCGAGGGCGTTGAGGACCACCTCGGTCACGGGCTCGTCCGCACGCAGGCGGATGTCCGTTTCGCCCTCGAAGCGGAAGCGAACCAGGTCCGGCGCCAGGCGCAGGGTGTAGGCGAGCGGAACCGCAGGTGCCATCGATCCTCCCCTCGGCCGCGGCCGGGGTTTTACGACGGTCGCGGCTCCATGCTATCGTCGGCGAAAACGGCTCCTTGTAGAGGAAGGATGCCGCGGCTGTCAAACCGTCCACCGGAGGTCGGCCATGAGCGTGATCGTCGATTTTTCGCTCTTTCCCCTCGACCGGGGGGAGAGCCTCAGCCCCTACGTCGCCCGTTCCCTGCGCATCATCCAGGAAAGCGGCCTCCCTTACGATTTCCGGGCCATGGGCACGAGCATCGAGGGCGAGTGGGACGAGGTCCTGGAGGTGGTGCGGCGCTGCGTCGAGGCCATGCGCGCGGACTGCAACCGCGTGGTCCTTCACCTGAAGGCCGACATCCGCCGGGGACCCGGAGGCCGGCTGCAGCGCAAGGTGGAATCGGTCCGTGAAAAGCTCTGAGCCGCGGGCGCCCCGCCGCACCGCCTGCACCTGCGACTGCCCCGACGCCTGTGCGCTGCGCCTGGACCCCCTGCCCGGGGGAGGCTTCCGGGTGCGCGGGGACCCGGACAGCCCGTTCACGCGGGGCGCGGTCTGCGCCAAGATCCGCCGCCACCTGCGACGGCTGAACCACCCGGCCCGCATCCTCGCCCCCCGTCTCAAGACCGAGCGCGGCTGGCGCGACATCGGCTGGGAGGAGGCCCTCGACCGTGCCGCGGCGGCCATCCAGTCCTTGCGGCGGGAGCCGGCGGCCATCCTGCACATCGCCGGGGACGGCGCCAAGGGCGTCCTCAAGGAGGCGGTGAATCTCTTGTTCGCCGCGCTGGGCACCAGCCGCACGCGGGGCTCGCTTTGCGATGCGGCGGGCTACGTCGCCACTGTCCTCGACTTCGGCTCGCGCGAAAACAACGATCCCGAGGAGCTCACCCGGGCGCGCTCGATCGCCCTCTGGGGGAAGGACCTGCAGCGGAGCTCCCTCCACACGGCGTCGCTGGTGCATCGCGCCCGCCGCGCCGGGGCCGAGGTCGTGTCCATCTCCCCGCTCGGGGAGGAAAACCGTCCCTTCGCCGACCGCAGGATCCGCATCCGGCCCGGGGGCGACCGGTTTCTCGCCGCGGCCGTCCTCAAGCGGCTGCTCGACGAGGGGGCGATCCGGGAGGAGCGCTTCGCCTGCACCCGCGGCGGGGAGGCCTTCCGGCGTGCGCTCGCCGGCCGCAGCGCGGCGGAGTGGCTCGCCGCCTGCGATGTCTCGCCGGCGGACGCCGAGACCCTGGTTCGCCTCTATCGCGACGGGGGGCCGGCCGCCACGGTGATCGGCGCCGGCCTGCAGCGCGTTCTTCACGGGGGCGAGGCCGTGCGCTGGATCGACGCGCTCGCCGTGCTGACCGGAAACATCGGCCGCGCGGGCGCGGGCGTCTATTTCCACCTTCACTCCTTCCACAACCTGGAGCTCGGCTGGACCCGGGGACCGGGCCACGTCCGCCGTCGGGCGCTTCCGATCGCCGACATCGGCGGCGCGATCCTCGCCGCCGCCGACCCGCCCATCCGGCTCCTCTGGGTGAACGGCTGCAACATCGTCAACCAGGCGCCCGACAGCGGACGGACGGCCGCGGCCTTCTCCCGCGTCGATTTCGCGATCGTCGTGGACGCCTTCCCCACGGACACCGCGGAGCGGGCCGACCTCGTTCTCCCCTGCACGCTGATGTTCGAACAGGAAGACGTTGTCGGATCCTTCCTCCATGAGTATGTTCAACACGCCGCGGCCGTGGTCGCGCCCCCCCCCGGCGTCCGGGACGACTACACGATCGTCCGCGAGATCGCCCGGCGCCTCGACCCGCCGATCTCGCTTCCCGAGCCGGAGGAATGCCTGCGGGCGGCGTTGCGCTCCCCCTGGCTGGAGACCAGCCTCGAGGAGTTGCGCGCCCGCGGGGCCGTGCGCTCCCGGAGGCCGGCGATCGCCTACGAGGGGTTGCGCTTCGCCCATGCCGACGGCAGGTGCCGCCTGCCCGGGGCGATCCACGACGAGGAGCCTGCGCCGGAGGGCTATCCGCTGCGGCTGCTCAGCCTGGTGCGCGGGGGGGCGATCCACTCGCAGATGCTCCCCGAGGAGCAGGAGATCCCGCCCGCGGCGTGGATCGCGCCGGAGAGCCCCGGGCTCTCGGGGATCGACCTCGACCGACCGGCCGCGCTCGTCTCCCCGCTGGGGCGGATGCCGGTCCGGCTCAGGCTTCTTCCCGGGCTGCACCCGGAAGCCGTGGTGGTCCGGCGGGGAACCTGGATGCGCCTGGGCGGTGGGATCAACCGCCTGGTCGCCGCCCGGCTGACCGACGTCGGCGGAGGAGCCGCGTTTTATTCGCAGTTCGTGCGTCTGGAAAACGAGTGAGGCGCCGCCACCCCCGCGGGGGCCGTGAGAACATGAGGGAACCCGGAGAACCCGAAACCGCCGCCACCGCCCTCTGCCGCCGCCTATCCCGCGAGGTGAAAGCCCTCGCGGGCAACGAGGCGCGCATGGCCTTTTTCCGTGAGCGCCTGCCCGGGCTGCTGCGGGAGGCGCGGCTGTGGCGGGAGATCCTCGCCGAGATCGCCGCGGGGGGGGCCGCCGCGGAGCCCCGGGGGGAGACGATCTTCGACAACGAGGTGGTGCTCTACCGCGACCCCGCGCGCGTTTTTTCGTTGCGCCTCTATCTGTTCGGCCCCGGCGACCGCACCCCGGTGCACGACCACTCCTCCTGGGGGGTCTCCGGCCCGGCCTTAGGCGAGCTCGAGTGGGTGCGCTACCGCCTCGAGGCACCCCCGGCCCGGCTTTCCGCCCTTCCGCCCCGCAGGCTTTCCCCGGGAGAGGTCGAAACCACCCTCCCCCTCGAGGCGGGCATCCACCGCACCGGCAGCCCGGGCCCCGGATCGGTCCTCATGGTGAGCGTCTACGGCCCCCCGATCCGCCGCCTCTTCCTCAACTTCTACGAACCCGAGGCCCAAACGGTGCGGCAGGTCTTTCCCGCCCGGATCCGGCGCAAACGGCTCGCCGCGAGGATGCTCGAGGAGTGGGACTCCTCCGGCCGCCCTCTTTCCCCGAAAGGAAACGCAGGATGAGCCCGCCCACCCAGCACGTCGACGTCGTCGTCATCGGCACCGGCCCGGCCGGGCTGCAGGCCGCGATTCACGCCGCGCGCCGCAAGGTCTCCGTCCTCGTCCTCGGCCGCGAGAGCGGAAGCAGCATCTACCACCACCACATCGAGAACTACTGCTGCCTGTTCCCGACGACCGGCGAGGACATCCTCGCCCACGGGCGGCGGCAGGCGGCCTCCTTCGGCGCCGCGTTCCGCGACGAGGAGGTGCTTTCGATTTCGGCCGAAGACGGCCGCTACCGGCTAACACTCGAGGGCGGCAGCGAGGTCGTGGCCAAGGCGATCGTGATCGCCACCGGCACCGCCCGCCGGAGCCTCGGGGTGGAGGGTGAAAAGCGCCTGCTCGGCCGCGGGGTGAGCTACTGCGTGGAGTGCGATTGCAATTTCTTCCGCGGCGCCGAGGTGGCCGTGGTGGGCGGCGGCAGCGCCGCGGTGCACGGCGCACTCGCGATGCTCGACTACGCCCGAACGGTCCATCTCGTCTTCGAAACCCTCGAGACGGCCCCCGCCCTCGCCGAAGAGTTGCGCCGCAGCGCCGTCGTCCGGCACCCCGGCAGGCGCGTGACCGCGATTCTGGGCGGGGAGACGGTGGAGGCGGTCCAGCTGGACGACGGCTCGCGCCTCGCCGTCCAGGGGGTCTTCATCGAGCTCGGGGCCCGGGGGGTCCTCGAGCTCGCCGCCCCCCTCGGGGTCCAGCTCGACGACGAAATGAAACATATCCAGACCAACCGTCGCATGGAGACGAACGTCCCGGGCATTTACGCCGCAGGGGACATCACCGGCCCCCCATGGCAAGTGGCGAAGGCCGTGGGCGAAGGCTGCGTCGCCGGCCTCGAGGCGGCGGCCTACGCCCGACGGCTCGCCGCGCCCGCAGGCGCCTGACCCGGCTTTCCCCGCCGCGGGGAGTCGAAGAAACGCGCCGGCGAGAGAGCTCCCCTCCGCCCGAGGGCGAAAGCGCCGGTTCCCGCAGAGTCAAAAGAATGGCACCCCTCGGCCGCCGCCCAAAACGCCGGCCCGCGGGGGATTGGGCCGCGAGCGCCGTTTTTCGGGCTTTTGCGAGGGATTCGGGCCGGGGGATGTTCTCGGTACGACTCTTGCATTAAGCCGCCGGAGAGTGTCTCACGAGAACCCCTCGGGCGGGTCTCTTCTCTTGCGGGAACGTTTCTCTCACTCTCCGATCGGGGATTCTGCGGCCTCGAAGCCGGACTGCGGCCCGGAGGATCTCTTTTCACGCCTGGTGGGTGCGCTCCCCGAGATCGCCTGGATCCTCGACGCCGAGGGCCGCCTGCTGGCGATGAACCCGCGCAGCGAGGCCGAGCTGGGCTACCGCGCCGCCGAGCTGCAGGGAATGGAACCGGCGGGGAACCCTGCGCTCACGGCCGCGGCGGCCGAGCGCCTCGCGGAGGAGCTCTCCCGGATCCGCGGGGGCGGCGGAGGAGTTTTTGAAGGAACCCTCCGGCTGCGGCGGGCGGACGGTGAGCAAACCGATTGCCGCATGACGGGGTTCGCCCTGGATCCCGGGGAGGGAGGACCGGGGGCCGTGCTGCTCGTGCTGCGGCCGGGCGCCGGCGGGGAAACGCCCGGAAAAGAGCCGGCGGTCCGCGCGCTTCTCGATGCCATCGAGACGTCGGCCTTCCTCATCGACCGCCGCGGCGTCGTGCTCGAGGCCAACCGGCATGCCCTGGAGAGCCTGCGACGGGCCCGGCCGGAGGTTCTCGGCAAGCCGCTCCTCTCCTTTCTTCCCCCCGAGCTCGGGGCCGCTCGCCGGGAAAAAGGAATCGAGGTGCTCGCGCGCGGCGAGCCGTTGCAGTTCGAGGACACCTGGGACGGGCGGGTCTTTTGGAACACGATTCGGCCCGTGCGCAACACCGCGGGCGACATCGTGCAGCTTGCGGTCATCAGCCGCGACGTCACCGCGGAGCGCCAGGCCGAGGCCGAGCGGCGCCGGCTCTCGCTCCAGCTCCAGCAGGCGCAGAAGATGGAGGCCATCGGGACCCTCGCCGGCGGGATCGCGCACGATTTCAACAACCTGCTGATGGCGATCCAGGGGAACGTCTCTCTCGCCCTCTTCGATCTCGACCCTTCCCACCCCCAGCATGCGGTGCTCGGCAACATCGAGCGCCTCGTGCAAAGCGGAGCCGACCTCACCTCCAAGATCCTCGGCTACGCGCGCAAGGGCCGTTACCAGGTGCGGCCGCTGCCCTTGAACGAGCTGGTCGAGGAAACCGCCGCGACCTTCGGCCGGATGCGCAAGGAGATCCAGGTCGTCTGCCGGCTCGCCCCCGGGCTGCCGCCGGTGAACGCCGACCGCGCCCAGATCCAGCAGGTCCTGCTCAACCTGTTCGTCAACGCGGGCGACGCCATGGCGGGGGGCGGGACGCTCACCCTGCGGACGGCGCTCGTCACCTCGGCGGAGATCCCCTTCCAGGGCTACGCCATCCGGCCGGGAACCTATGTCGAGATCACCGTCGCCGACACCGGGGTGGGCATGACCCCCGAGGTGCGCAAGCGGATCTTCGAGCCCTTTTTCACCACGAAAAAGCTGGGGCGCGGGACCGGGCTGGGCCTCGCCTCGGCCTACGGCATCGTGAAAAGTCACGGCGGCTACATCGATGTCGTCTCCGCCCCCGGCCGGGGATCGACGTTTTACGTGTACCTGCCCGCGGCCGCGGGGCAGGCTGCGGAACCCGAGCCACACAAGCGGCCGCCCGCCGCGGGCCGGGGCACGATCCTTCTCGTGGACGACGAGCCCGAAGTCCTCGAGGTCACGGCCTGCATTCTCGAGCGGCTGGGCTACGAGGTCTTGCGCGCCGGAAGCGGCCGGGAGGCGATCGCGATCTATGAGGGCCGGCGGGCCGACATCCGGCTCGTCGTCCTCGACATGATCATGCCCGAGATGGGCGGGGGGGAGGTTTTCGACGCCCTCAAGCGGATCGATCCCGCAGCGCGCATTCTGTTGGCGACCGGCTACAGCCTGCAGGGCCAGGCGCGCGAGATTCTCGACCGCGGCTGCGTGGGGTTCCTCCAGAAGCCCTTCGACCTCGAGGAGCTCGCGCGCAAGCTGGAGGATACGCTTCCCCGCGGCTGACCCCCGCCCGGTGCAGGCAAGCTCAGAGATCCAGCCAAAGATCGGCCTCGGAGCCGCAGCGGCTGCAGACCGCATGGCCCTTCACCCGGCCGCTCCCCTCGCCGGGAGCCTTCCCCGGGGGCGGGGCGGCGGGCTCCCCCTCCAGGCTGCAGGTGATCGTCATCTCGGCCTCGCTGCCGCAGTGCTCGCAGCGACAGACACGCTGAATCCGTTTTTCGACCATGGGTTCTCCGGGTCCGCGGGCGAACCCCCCGGGGAGGTTCGCGACGGAAGGCGCAGGGGCCGCCGTGAGGGGGTCTGCCCCCGGCGGCTGCCGCCTGCGCCTTATTCCGGTTACGGCCGCCGCACGTCGAAGCGGTCGAGGTTCATCACCTTGTTCCAGGCGGCGACGAAATCGCGCACGAAGGATTCCCGGGCGTCGTCCTGGGCGTAGACCTCGCAGATCGCGCGCAGCTGGGAGTTCGCGCCGAAGATCAGGTCGACGCGGGTCGCCTGCCAGCGAAGCTCTCCCGTCTTGCGGTCGCGCCCCTCGAAGGCCTGGCGCTCCTCCGAGAGGGGCGTCCAGACCGTCCCCATGTCGAGCAGGTTGACGAAGAAGTCCGGGGTCAGGACCCCCGGTCGCTTCGTGAACACGCCGTGCGGCGCCCCCCGGTAGTTCGCCCCCAGGACGCGCAACCCGCCGACAAGGACCGTCATCTCGGGGGCGCTGAGCGTCAGCAGTTGGGCGCGGTCCACCAGCATCTCCTCGGGGGTGACCGAGTAGAGCTTCTTCTGGTAGTTGCGGAAGCCGTCGGCCTCGGGCTCGAGCACGGCGAAGGAGGAGACGTCGGTCTGCTCCTGGGAGGCATCCGTGCGGCCCGGCGTGAAGGGCACCTCCATGGCGCAGCCGGCCGCCCGGGCCGCGGCCTCGACGGCGGCGCAGCCGCCCAGGACGATCAGGTCGGCGAGCGAGACCTTCTTGCCGCCCGCCTGCGCGCGGTTGAATTCGCGGCGCACCCCCTCGAGGACGCCGAGCACGCGGGTGAGGCGCGCCGGCTCGTTCACCTCCCAGTCCTTCTGCGGCGCCAGGCGGATGCGCGCCCCGTTGGCGCCGCCGCGCTTGTCCGAGCCCCGGAAGGTCGAGGCCGAAGCCCAGGCCGTGGCGACGAGCTCGGCGATCGAGAGGCCGGCGGCGAGAAGCCTCTTTTTGAGCGCGGCGATGTCCGCGGCGTCGATCAGGGGATGATCGACGGCCGGGATCGGGTCCTGCCAGATGAGGTCTTCGGCCGGGACCTCCGGGCCGAGATAGCGGCTCTTCGGCCCCATGTCGCGATGGGTCAGCTTGAACCAGGCGCGGGCGAAGGCGTCGGCGAAGGCCTGCGGGTCCTTGTGGAAGCGCCGCGCGATGGGCTCGTAGATCGGGTCGAAGCGCAGCGACAGGTCGGCCGTGGTCATCATGGGGCGGTGCTTCTTCGAGGGATCGTGGGCGTCCCGGACCCAATGCTCTTCCTTCACGTCCTTGGCGAGCCACTGCCAGGCCCCGGCCGGGCTCTTGACGAGCTCCCACTCGTAGCCGAAGAGCATGTCGAAGTAGCCCATGTCCCATCTCGTGGGGTTGGGCTTCCAGGCCCCCTCGATGCCGCTCGTGATGGTGTCGGCGCCCTTGCCGGTGCCGAAGCGGCTGATCCAGCCGAGGCCCTGCTGCTCGATGGGGGCGGCCTCCGGCTCCGGGCCGACGAGCGCGGGGTCGCCCGCGCCGTGGCACTTGCCGAAGGTGTGGCCGCCGGCGACCAGGGCGACGGTTTCTTCGTCGTTCATGCCCATGCGGCCGAAGGTCTCGCGCACGTCGCGGCCCGAGGCCACGGGGTCGGGGTTGCCGTTGGGGCCCTCGGGGTTCACGTAGATCAGCCCCATCTGCACCGCGGCCAGCGGCTTCTCGAGCTCCCGCTCCCCGCTGTAGCGTTTGTCGCCCAGCCATTCCGATTCGGGTCCCCAGTAAATGTCTTCCTCGGGCTGCCAGATGTCGACCCGGCCCCCGCCGAAGCCGAAGGTCTTGAAGCCCATGGACTCGAGGGCGCAGTTGCCCGCGAGAATCATGAGATCGGCCCAGGAGATGCGGTTGCCGTATTTCTTCTTGATCGGCCAAAGGAGCCTTCGCGCCTTGTCGAGGTTGGCGTTGTCCGGCCAGCTGTTGACGGGGGCGAAGCGCTGGTTTCCGGTGCCGCCCCCGCCGCGGCCGTCGGCGGTGCGGTAGGTGCCGGCGCTGTGCCAGGCCATGCGGATCATGAGCGGCCCGTAGTGCCCCCAGTCGGCCGGCCACCACTCCTGGGAGTCGGTCATGAGGGCGTAGAGGTCTTTTTTGAGGGCGAAGTAGTCGAGTTTCGCGAACTCCTCGGCGTAGCGGAACTCCGGGCCGAGGGGGTTGGAGGCCGGGGCGTGCTGGTGCAGGATGCCGAGGTTCAGTTGCCGGGGCCAGAAGTCGCGGGGCGTGGGGCCCCGCCCCGCCGGGGTGCGGCCGGTCTTCCCGGTCACCGGGCATGGGCTCGTATCGGTCATGGGGCTTCTCCTTTCGTTTTGTTGCTCTGCTTTCGTGATCCCCGCGCGGTGCCGACCGGCGCCGCGCGGGACGGCGGGCCGGCGGCGGGAGGCTCCTCCGGTTGCAAGCAGTCCGGGCAGATCCCGAAGAAATCGAGGCGGTGCGTCTCGATGCGGAAGCCGGTCTTTGCCGCGATCTCCCGGCCGAGCGTCTCGACGGCCTCCAGATCGGGGTCGAGGATCTTCCGGCAGCGCGTGCAGATGAGATGAGGATGCGGGAAGGGGCGGTGTCCGTCGTAGCGGCTGCTCGCGTCGGCGAAGCCGAGCTCCAACACCTCGCCCAGCTGCTTGAGGAGGGCGACCGTCTTGTAGACGGTGGCCAGGCTGGTCGTCGGAAAGTCCCGGGCCACGCGGGCGTGGATCTGCTCCACGGCGGGGTGCCCCTCGCTCGCCGCCAGGACGCGCAGGATGGCAAGCCGCTGCGGCGTGACGCGGATGGCTCTCCGCCTCAGGCTCGCGAGCATCTGGGCGAGGCGCACTTCCGATGAGGGGGGTTCGACCACCCAAAGACCCCGTCTGGAATTTTTAGTTCAAGAAAATCTTTATCACTCGATAATCGTTTTCCGGTTCGGCGTCAAGAAAAACTTCCCCTCCTCCATGCGAATCTCTTCCGGTAGGAGGGTGTGCGGACCGCCGCGGTCCCCGGGGTTCAGCGGCGGGTGCGCTTCGCCGGAGAAAGGCAAGCCGCGACGGCCAGGAGAAGAACAAACAGGAGAAGCCCCCCGCCCAGACCTGCGGAAAGAGGCCGGGAGTCGGCGATCTGAAGGAAGCATCCGCCGCCGCCTCCCCCGCCCCCCGATCCACCGGATGCGGGGGGCACGGGACAGGGGACCACGGTATCGCCCACGTCGGCGCACGCGGGGAGGGAAAAGTAGCTTTCGAAGCCCTCGCTGTCGTAGGCGGTGACCGCGAAGTAATAGCGCGAACCCTGCTCCAGGCCGCTCACGGTGAACCGCGGGGCCGCGGGGTTGTCCATGTCGGCGAGGGCCACGTAGCCGTAGAGCTCGTAGGGCGGGCCGAGCGTCCCCCGGGAGAAATACACCCCGTAGCCCTCAAGGTCGGCCTCGGTGTTGGGATCCCAGGCGAGGGTCACGTCGGCCGCCAAGGCGGGGGCGCCCCATAAAAGGAAGGCGAAAACCCACGCGGCAAGGACGCAGGCCCCGGGCATGGTGCGGGGGAGACGGCCTCTTCTCCGCCCGGTGAAGGCCCCGCGAGCGGGGGGCGGCGCGGCCGCGGCGGCGAGGGAGTGAACGCGAAAACGCTGTCGTTTCATAGGGTCACCTCCGGGACCGGAGAGGAAAGACCTCGGGTTCCATCCCGAAGGTTTTTCCTCATCGACGCCTGCGAGGTTAGCTGACGGGCTGGGACCGACGAGGTTGTCCCCCGCGCGGCGGCGATTCGCCCCGAAAACCCGGTTCCCCCGCTCCCGGCAACGCGCCGGAATTCGGCGATCGATTCACTTTACCTGATGAATCGATGTCTTGTCAAACCGCCCCGGGAGATGGACTCCCCGCCCCTTCGCGACCGGCGAGACGGCAGCCCTCCTCGCAACGGAAACGGATCTCCTCGAGCATCCTCAGGGTCAACCGGTGCATCCGCCCCGGGACGCCGAGCAGCCGGCCGAGAAAAAGCAGCGCGCCGCGGAAGCGCTCGACACTGGAAAGGATGACCCCCCCGCCGGTTTCCCGGAACCTCCAGACGTGCACGGCCCGGATCCCGAGCCGAGAGCCTTCCCAGACGACTTCGCGGCCCGGCTCGCAGGAGACGACCCGCGGCCGGACCCGGAGCGGGAACGCGAGGGGCCGCACGACGAAGGCAAAACAGGCGCCGGGATCGAGGCCGTCCCCGTCCACGAAGCGGCATTCCGTGCAGGCCGTATTCCAGTTCTTCCATTCCTCGAGCCGCGAAAAAACCCGCCACACCACGGGCAGGGGCGCCCGGATGAAGATTTCGGCCTCGATGGTCATCTCGCAGCCCATGGATCCTCTCCCGTTGCCACCGCGGCGCAGGTATTGTACAAGCCGGACAAACCGCCCCGGCCGCCCGGCCGGGGCGGCCGGATGCGGGGATGGTTGCCGAATCGACCCTGGAGGACGCCGCGGCCGCGATCGCCGCCCGCCCGCCGCTCGTCGCCCTGACCGGGGCGGGGATCTCGGCCGAGAGCGGGATCCCGACCTTCCGCTCGCCGGGGGGCCTGTGGGAGAAGTTCGACCCCGCGGTCTACGCCTCGATCGAGACCTTCCGGCGGGACCCCGCGAAATACTGGAGCCTCCGCGGCGAGTTCATCCGCAACCTGGACGCCTACCGCCCCAACCCCGGCCACCTCGCCCTCGCCGAGTTGGAAGCCGCAGGTTTGCTCCGGCACCTGATCACCCAAAACATCGACGGGCTGCACCACAAGGCCGGCAGCCGGAGCGTCACCGAGCTCCACGGCACCCTGCGGGAGATCTTCTGCCTCGCCTGCCGCCGGCGGTATCTCGCCCCCCGCATCCCGCCGGGGACCCCTCCCCGCTGCGACTGCGGCGGCGTGCTCAAGCCGAACACGGTGCTCTTCGGCGAGGCGCTCCCCCCGGGGGCGCTGGAGCGCGCGCTGCGGGAGGCGGCGAGCTGCGGCTGCCTGCTCGTGGTCGGAACCTCGGCCCAGGTCCAACCGGCCGCCTCGCTGCCCGCGATCGCCCGCGAGCACGGGGCGAAGGTGATCGAAGTGAACCTGGAGCGCTCGGCCGCGGCAGCCGACCTGTTTCTGGAGGGCCCGGCGGGCGCAGTCCTGCCGCGGCTCGCCGCCCGGGTGCTTGCGCTCGCGGGGCGGAACCCAGCGCCCCGCTGACCACGAGCAAGGAGGATCGCGGCGTGGAACGAATCGCCCTCGAAGCCCACGACGGGGTCGCCCTCCTGCGGCTGACCCATCGCACGCCCAACGCCCTCGACCCCGAAACCGTGGCGGCGATCGGGGAGGCGCTGCCGCAAATCGCCGCCTCCTTCGGCGGCCTGGTGCTCGCCGGAAACGGGAAATTCTTTTCGATCGGGCTCGACGTGCCGCGGCTGCTCGCGTTCGGCCGGGAGGAAATGAGCGCGTTCTGGAACGGGTTCGAGGACTTGGCGGTTCGCCTGCTCGAGTTTCCCCTCCCCACCGCGTGCGCCCTGACCGGTCACGCAACCGGCGGGGGGGCGATCCTCGCCCTCAGCTGCGATCTGCGTTTCGGCGCCCCGGGCCGCCGCCTCTTTGCGCTGAACGAGGTGCAGATCGGGGTCCCGGTCCCCTACCTCGCCCACCTGCTGCTCGCGCGGCTCGTCTCCGACCGCGCGGCCCTGGACATCGAGTGGCGCAGCCGCTTTCTCGAGCCGGAGGAGGCCTTGCGGCTGGGGATCCTCGACGGCCTCTTTGCGCCCGAGGAGCTGGAGGAGAAGGCCCTCGCCGCGGTCCGTGAGCTCGCCCGCCTGCCCCGGCAGGCCCTCGCCGTCACCCGCGGCCACCGCAACCGGCAGCTCGTCTCCGAGTTCCGCGCCCGGCGCCCGGCGCTCAACGCCGAGTTTCTCGACTGCTGGTTTTCACCGGCCGCCCAGGAGCTTCTCGGGTCGGCCACGAAGCGCTTTTGACCCCCCGCCCTACTCCCAGCCCGCCTGCCGCCTGACCGACCGCAGCGTGAGCACGAGCGCCGTCTTGAGGGTGTCGTTCACCCCGGCGCCGGTGGCGGCGCTCGCGGGGAAGGCGGGCGCCTTGAGCTGACGGTTGTAATAGCGGTCCATCTCCTCGAGGCTCATCAGCGGCACCCCGGCCTCGGCGAGGTCGCGCTTGTTCCACTGCATGACGACCGGAAACTGAAAAATGTTGATGCCGTATTCCTTGAGGTTCTGCGCCATGTCCTTGAGCGATTCAATGTTCTGCTCGTGGCGCACGCGCATCGAATCGGCCACGAAGACCACTCCGTCGGCGCCCTTGAGGACCAGCTTGCGGGTGGAGGCGTACTTCGCCTGTCCGGGCACCGTGTAGAGCTGCACCCGCACCTCGCAGCCCTTGATCGTTCCCAGCCCCATGGGCACAAAATCGAAGAACAGGGTGAGGTCTCCCTTCGTCTTGATGGAGACCATCTCGTCGAGCATGTGGCGACGGCTGTGCTGGAAGATGTATTGCAGGTTGGTGGTCTTGCCGCAACGCCCGGGACCGTAATAGACGATCTTGATTTCGACTTCCCGCTTTTTCAGGTTGACGGTCGCCATCGGCTGCGGGGGGGTCCTTCCGGCAAAAGAAAAGAGCGTGGAAAAACGCCCGTTTCGATTTCATCATAGAAAACCCGCAGGGACGAGTCAAGGAAGGCCGCGGCCGCCGGGAGACGCTCGCTCCCCTCTTCGCAGGAAGCGGCGGGGGGAAAGAGGGAGAGGCTCCGCCTCCCCGGCGCCTAGACCGTCTCGGCGCGCAGGGAGGTCCTGGGCCGGGCCGGAGGGGGGGAGGGACTCGGCTCAAGCCCCCCGCGACTCCAGGCGCCCCAGCCGGGATTCGCGGTTCCGGGCGAGCCGCTCGAGGGCGCGGGAGACCTCGGTCAGGGCCTTGAGCTTCTGCGCGGCCTCGCGGTAGTAGGCCGCGGCGCGACGCTCGAGCCGCCGGGCCGTCGCCAGCACCTCGTCTGCGCCCAGGACCGCGGCCCCTTCGCACGCTTCGCAGAAGGGTTCCCGGGCGAAGCCGGCAACCGGCTCGAGGATCATCTCGGTCACGTTCTCGCGTCGGATGCGCTGCACGGTGCGCGCGTTCTGCACGGCCCCTGCGGCCAGATCGGCAAAGAGTTCGCGCTGCGCGGCGCAGGCCGGGTTGCCGGCGGCGGCCTCGTAGAAGCGGCGGTCCTGCTCCTCGAGCTCCTCTGCGAAATTCAGAATGCTGCCGAAGGTTTCAAGCGTCATCGATGGCTCACGCCCCTTTCGCCGGAAGCCGGGGGTCACATCCAGCGTTCGATCATGACCTTGGTGTCGGTGAAGAAATGGAAGATCTCCTGCCCGTGGCCCTTGATGTCCCCGAACATGGAGTTGCCGGCCCCGCCGAAGGGGAAATAGGCCATCGGGGCGGCGATCCCGATGTTGATCCCGATCATGCTCGGCTTGACGCGGTAGCGGAACTCGCGTGCGGTCCGGCCGTTCGTGGTGTAGATGCAGGCCGCGTTGGCGAAACCGCGGGTGTTGACGAGCTCGATCACCTCCTCCAGGCTGCGGCAGCGGATGACGCTCACCACCGGCCCGAAGATCTCCTCGCGGGCGATGGTCATGTCGGGGGTGACGTCGTCGAAAATGGTCGGCCCGACGAAGAACCCGTTCGGGCAATCGGGCACCGTGGGGTTGCGGCCGTCGAGCACGAGCTTGGCCCCCTCGGCGATGCCCTTTTCGATGTAGCCGAGCACCCGCTGGCGGTGGGCGGCGCTCACGAGCGGCCCCATCGTGGTCTTCTCGTCCAGACCGTCCCCCATGCGCACGGCGCGGGCCGCCGCGGTGAAGCGCTCGATCAGCCGCTCGGCGACATCGCCCACGGGGGCGAGGATCGCCCCGGAAAGGCAGCGCTGCCCGGTGCAGCCGTAATAGGAGGTGATCAGCGAGGGCATGGCGAGGTCCAGCTTGGCATCGGGCATGACGGCGACCACGTTTTTCGCCCCCCCGAGTGCCTGCACCCGCTTTCCCGTCGCCCCGCAGCGCTCGTAAATGTAGCGCGCCGTCGGCGTCGAGCCCACGAAAGAGACCCCGGCGATCTCGGGATGGTCGAGGATCGCGTTCACCACCTCGCGCGAGCCGTGGACGAGGTTCACCACCCCCTCCGGCAGGCCGATCTCGTCGAGGATCTCGAAGATGCGGCTCTGGGTCATCGGCACCTGCTCCGAGGGCTTGAGGACGAAGGTGTTGCCGCACACGATGGCATAGGGCAGGAACCACCAGGGCACCATGGCCGGGAAGTTGTAGGGCGCGATGGCGGCGAAGACGCCGATCGGTTGCCGGTAGCCCGCGCAGTCGATGTCCTTGGCGATGTCCTCGAGGCTGTAGCCGCACATGAGGGTGGTCACGGCGGTCGCGTGCTCCACGTTCTCGATCATGCGCCGCACCTCGCCGCGGGCCTCGTCGATCACCTTGCCCTGCTCGCGGGTGAGCACGCGGGCGATCTCCTCGAAGTGGGTCTCGAAGGCCTCCTTGAGGCGGAAGAGGTAACGCGCGCGGGTGATCGGCGGTGTCGCGCGCCAGTCCGGGAAGGCCGCGCGGGCCGCCTGCACGGCGCGATCGACGTCGGCCGCGGTGCCGTAGGGAACCTGGGCGATCTTCTCGCCTTTGGCCGGATTCCACACGTCGCCGAAGGTGTTCGTGTCCGAGGCGACCCACTCGCCGTTGATGTAGTGTTTCAGGACCGGCAGTGCCATGGGGGAAGGCCTCCTGCATGGGATTGGCGTCGCGCCGGCCCCGCCGCGGCGGAGCCGACGGGAACCAGAGTAAAGGAACCCCCCGCGGGTGTCAAGGACCCCGGGGGAAAATCCGCGAATCTGCCCAGGCGATTGACAGAGAAAAACGAAATCGGATAATTATGGCCCCAAAACTTGCCGAAGATGAAAAAAGAAAGGCCAAATGCATCCCCCGGCCGACGGCGGCCCCCCTCCCGGAGCCGGCGTCTCGACGCCGTGGACCGCCGGCTGATCGAGCTCTTGCAGAAGGACGGCCGCATTTCCCACACCGAGCTCGCCCGGCGGATCGGCATCTCCGAGGCGACCGTGCGCAGCCGTCTGCAGCGGCTGATCCGCGAGGAAATCCTCCAGGTCGTCGCCGTCAGCAACCCGCTCAAGCTGGGGTTCGGCGTGGTGGGCAGCCTGCGGCTGCACGTCGAACCCCGCCACCTCGATCGCATCCTGCGCGAGCTGGAGGCGATCCCCTCCCTGTGGCACATCGTCCAGACCACGGCCGGCTGCGCGATCGATGCCGAGTTCGTGCTGAAGGACCTGGGGGATCTGCGCGCGCTGCTCTGCGAGCGCATCGCCCGCATCGAGGGCGTGCGGCGCACGGAGACGACCTTGTTCCTCCACTACGTCAAGCGCCGCTACGACTGGGGGACGGCTCTCGACTGAGCCGCCGCCCTCCCGCCACGGCGCCGTGGAAGAGCCCCACCCGCAGCCCGCCGTGAACCAGATCGTGCCGCGCAAGGCCCAGGGGGGCGATCTCCGCCGCCCACGCGGCGGGCGCAAACAGGGCGACACGCCAGCCCGCGTAGCGGTCCCGGAGCCGGGCGACGATCGCCCGCAGCAGCTCCCGCGCCGCCGCAGCCGTGCCCACCCTGCGCCCCCACGGGGGGTTGAGGACCACGACCCCGGGCGCCCCCGGAAAGGCGGCGGGGTCGAGCGCGAAAAAATCCTCGCAGGCGACCCGGGCGGCATCGGCCAGCCCGGTTTCCTCGAGGATCGCCGCGAGCGCGCGGCAGGCCTCGGCATCGCGGTCGGAGGCGAAAATCCGGGGGGCCTCGAGGGTGTGCATCCCGCGCGCCGCCGTGCGCCGCAGGTGCTCCCAGGTCGGGGGGCGGAAGGCCGGCCAGTCGAAAAAGGCGAAGGGGCGGAACCAGCCCGGCGGAATCCCCTTGGCGATGAGCGCCGCCTCGATCGTGAGGCTTCCCCCCCCGCACATGGGATCGAGCAAGAGCTCCGTGCCCGTGTAGCCGACGAGCCGGAGGGCCGCGGCGGCGAACGTGGCCCGCAGCGGCGCCCTCCCGCCGCGCCGCTTGAGCCCCCGCCGGTGAAGCGGCTCGCCGCTCGCGTCGAGCGACAAGACGAACCGGTCCTCCTCGCCGCGCACGAAGATCCGCTGCCCGCCGCCGTCCCCGACCCCCGGGGGGCCGGACCCCAGCCGTCCTCGGATCGCGGCGTGCAGGCGCTCGGCGATCGCCCCGCGGTGGTGCAGCCGGCAGCGGTGGACGGCGACCGAGACGCCGATCGCGCTCTCCGGTTTGAGGTAAAGCTCCCAGGGGAAGGAGGCCGCCCGCCGTTCGAGCTCCTCGAAACGGCCGGCCCGGATGGCGCCCAGGCGCAGCAGGATGCGCGTCGCCGTGCGCAGCGCGAGGTGGGCGCGGTAGAGCTCGGGCAGGCGCCCCTCGGCCTCGATTCCGCCGCGAAGCACGACCGCCGGCGGCAGGCCCGCCTCGGCGGACTCCTCCTCGCAGAGCGTCTCGAGCCCGGGCACGGTGACCACGAACCAGCGCCGGGGACGGCCGATCACGTGGCGCCGGATGCGCCGCAGGAGGGCCGTCGGGCTCATGGCCGCTTTCCCGCGGGCGGCTCCCCCGCCGCGGAGGTCGCCGCGCGGGCGCGGATGCGGATGGGCGCGCGCTCGTCCTGCTCGGGACGGATCTGCAGCAGGATCACCGCCCCGATCACCAGCGCGCCGCCCGCGATCTGCAGGGGATCGAGCCGCTCCCCCAGCCAGACAAACGAAAAGAACCCCGCCAGGATGGGTTCGACCGTCGAGACGATGCTCGCCCGCGTGGCCCGGATGCGGTTGATCCCCTCGAAGTAGAGCCCGAAGGGGACGATCGCGCCCACGACGGCGATGAAGAGGACCCAGACCCAGATCTCCGCCATGCGCTCGTGCCGGAAGGCCTCGAGCGGGGGGTGGAGCAGGTTCCACTCCAGGGCGGCGACCACGAGCGCGTAGAAGAGGACCGTCCAGGGGGGATAGCGGTGCATGCCCGCCTCCCCGTAGACCGACCACCAGGCGAAGGCGCAGGCCGCGGCGAGCCCGCTCGCGATGCCCGCCGCGTGCAGCCCGAGGAGGTCGATGCGGTAGGCGCCGACGGCAAAGAAACAGCCCGCGAAGGCGGCGGCGATCGCGACGGCCGCGCGCCGGCCGAGGGGCTCGCGCCGCACGACCCCGACATAGAGGGCGATCAGGACGGGGGCCAGGTACTCGAGCACGAGCGCCGCCGCCACCTGCAGCCGGCTGATCGCGTAGAGGTAGGCGATGTTGATCGCGGCCATGCCGAAGGTGCCGAGCAGCAGGAAATAGGGGATGTCGCGCCGCTCGATCCGCAGCCACCGCCGCCGCAGAAGCCCCAGGCCGATCCCCAGGAAGGCCGCGGCGGTCGTCAGCCGAAGCTGCACGAGCTCCGTGGGCGTCACCCCGGCGTGAAAGAGAAACTTCGCCGCGGCGGCGGCGGCGGCCCAACAGGCCGCGGCGCCGAGGACGCAGAGGTAGCCCACGTGTTCGGAGAATGCCCTCACCCGTCGCCTCCGCCGGTTCGGCCGCGGTTTGCTTTTTGGAGCGCCCTGGGGTAGCAGGCGGTGGGGAACCCCGCCTGCTCGCGCCGCCCCCCCGGGGTCGGGAAATCGGCGTCGGGGTCCCGGGGCGCTTCCTTCCGGGCCGACCCGGCCGGGTCGGCATCCGGGGGCTGCGAAAGGTCGGGATGACGGCCGTCGCCGGACAGTCGACACGGGTCTTTCTGGAACGGGTCCCGGACTACGAGGCCGGGGCCGTGCGCGCCGCCGTCTTCCGCCTCCTCGAGAAGGCGCCGCCGCCCATCCGCCGCGGCGACCGGGTCCTGATCAAGCCCAATTTCCTCGCACCCGCCTCCCCCCGCCTGGCGATCACCACCCACCCGCAGGTCGTGCGGGCGGCGGCGGAGTGGGCGCTCGCCCGCGGCGGACGCGTCCTCGTCGCCGACAGCCCGGGGATCGGATCCTTCGAACGGATCCTGCGCGAGGGCGGCTACGCCGAGGCGCTCGCCGGGCTTCCGCTCGCGATCCGAGCCTTCCGCGACACGGCCAAGGTCGACATCGGCCCGCCGTTCGGGGAAATCGCCGTCGCCCGCGAGGCCCTCGAGGCCGACATCGTACTCAACCTCCCCAAGCTGAAGAGCCATGGCATGATGCTCCTCACCCTGGGGGTGAAGAACCTCTTCGGCTGCATCGTCGGCTTCGCCAAGCCCGAGTGGCACCTGCGTTGCGGCATCGACCGGGCAAGCTTCGCCCGATTGCTCGTCGGCATCTGCGAAGCCGTCGGGCCGGCGGTGACGCTCCTCGACGGCATTCTCGCCCTCGAAGGCGACGGGCCGGGAAAGGGCGGCAGCCCGCGGCCGGTGGGGATGCTCGCCGCCTCCGCGAGCGCGCCGGCGCTCGACGCGGCCGTCTGCCGGTTGCTCGGGCTGCGCCCCGAGGAGCTCCCCACGCACGGCGCCGCGACCGAGCGCGGGCTTGTCCCGGAAACGATCGCCATCGAGGGTCCCACGCCGCAGGCCGCCGGCTTCCGCCTCCCCGTGCTCGCTCCGCTCACCTTCGGCCCGCGCCGCTTGGAACACCTGCTGCGCATGCACCTGGTCCAGCGGCCGGCCCTCAAGCCGGGGGCGTCCTGTGCGGGCTGCGGGGAGTGCGCGCGCGCCTGCCCCGCGGGGGCCATCGCCCCCGTTCGCGGGCGGCTCGATGTCGACTACCGGCGCTGCATCCGCTGTTACTGTTGCGTGGAAATGTGCCCGCACGGGGTGTTGCAGACCGTGGAGACCCGGCCGGGACGCTGGCTGCGCCGCCTCGCCCAGCTCCGGGACCGGATCGGCCCGCGGCCCGGACGCCTCTAGGGCCGGGCGGCGGGGCGGCGCCGCGTGGGAACGGATGGTTCCGGCTATCGCTGCAGCGGCTTGCCGTGGCAGCCGTTGCAGGTGGTGGGTCCGGTCTTGGCGAGCTTGGGCGTAGCGCCGGTCGCCGCGGCGGCGCGCTGGAGCGCGAGGTTCTTGGCCTTGATCTCCTTGTGGCAACCGAGCCAGCAGGTCTGGTGGTACGCGTTCTTGAAGTAGGTCATGTCCGCCGCGGCGGATTTTCCGGCCAGCGGCGGCGGGGCTTCCGTCGAATCGTGGCAGCCGGAAACCGTGCAGCCCATCGGCGGCTCGGTGCCGTCGAAGGTGTGATGGCAGCGGACGCAGGCGAACTCGAAGTGCGCATGGTGGGGAAACTCGACCGGGCCGCGTCGGGATTCGACGCCTTCCGGGGCGCTCAGCGTGTAACGCTCTTCGCCGAAACAGGCGTTCTCCTTGGAGGCGGAAAAGCCCTGCATGACCCCCGCCAGGATCGCGAGGACCCCGGCCACAACCGTCCAGACGACCTTCTTGCGCATGGATCCGAGTCTCCTTTCCCCGTCAAACCGCTCGCCTCGTTGTGGGGCTTGCGCACCGGGCCGCGGGCGGACCGCGGCGGGTCGGACTCCGGATGCGCCCCGTTTCCCGCCCCGCCTCTTTACCAGAAAATTCAGCGGAGTCAAATATCGGCATGACGCCCGAGAACGCCGTGCTCGAACAACGCGCCCGCGACATCGAGGCGCTGATCCTCGAAGGGGGCGCCCGCGGCATGGACCGCGTCCGCCGCGCGCTGCGGCCGGGCTATTGCCTGCGGGCCGCCCGAGGTCTCCTCGCTGGCCGCGGCCCGATCCTGATCGGAACGGGCTTCCCGGTGGGGGAGAGCTTCGAGACCGACGGCCCGCTCGGGGCGATCGCCCTCTACCGGGCGCTCGCGCACCTGGGCGGCGAGCCCTGGTTCGGCTGCGCCCCGCCGATCTCGCGGGTGCTCGGCGCCTCCTTCCGCACCCTCGAGATCCCCATCGCCGGCTGGGAGGAAACGCGGCCTTTCGTCCGGCAAGCCCTGGCACGACTCCGGCCGGCGGCCGTGGTGGCGATCGAGCGGCCGGGGGTCGCCGGGGACGGCCGCTACTACAACATGCGCGGCGAGGACATCACCGACCGGCTGGCCAAGTTCGACCTCTTCTTCGAGCTCTTCGAAGGCCTGACGGTCGGAATCGGCGACGGCGGAAACGAGATCGGCATGGGCAACGTGCTTTCGGCCCTGGCGGGGCTCCCGATCCGGCCCTCGGTCACGCGCTGCCGGGAGCTCGTGATCGCCGCCGTGAGCAACTGGGGAGCCTACGGCATCATCGCCTGCATGAACCTGCTGACGGGGGAGGATCTCTTCGCGCCCTTCGACCCCCTCACGACCCTGCAGGAACTCGTCGACCGCGGCGCCGTGGACGGCCGGACCCGTCTCGCCGCATGCACCGAGGACGGCTTCCCCTTGGACGTCGGCCTCGCGCGCCTCGAACGCCTGCGGCGCCTGAGCCGCCCGTGAGGGCAAACGGAGCGGCCCTCAGCGGGCGCGCGTGGCCGCGTACAGCAGGGCGATGGCCCCCTGGCAGCACGCGCACGCCAGCAACGCCCCCCGGAACGCCTCGATCCCGCGCGGGTCCTCGGGGTAGAGTCCTTGCAGGAAAAGCCCCAGCCCCTGAAGGAACACGGCCGGCCCGAGCATGGTGAAGAAGTTCACCCCGCTCATCGCCGCCCCCGCCATCTCCCGGGGAAAGAGTCCCTTCACGTGGGTGTAGACCTGCCAGCCGGCGGAGGAGCAGACCCCGTAGGCGAAAAAGAGCGCCGCGGCCTGCACCGCGCTCGCCCCCGGGTCCAAGACCCGCAGCGCCCCCCCCACGGCCGCCAGGCTCATCAGGCCGCCGGCGACGACCCATTTCGGCGTCCCGAAAACCCGGTCGGCCAGCAGGCCCCAGAAGGGGGCACCGGCGATCAGGCCGGCGTTGAGGGCCAGCAGGACATGGCCCGCCTCGCGCGGCCTGAACCCCAGCGCCTCCATGAGGAAGGGGCCGGCCCACAGCGTCTGCAGCGCGGCATGGGTCCCGTAGCGCACGAAGGTGCTCCCGGAGATGATCCAGTAATCGCGGCTGCGAAAGAGGCGAAGCAGCGCGTGCACGCCGCCCGCTCCCGCCCCGGTCCGTCCGGGACGGTCGGCCGGAACGGCCCAGAGCAGGGCGAGGAGGGCGAAGAGATGGAAGAGCGCGACCGCCTGCATGGCGGCCCGCCAGCCCAGGCGCTCGACCAGCAGCACCAGCGGCGTCGCCGCGGCGACGTTGCCGAGGGTGCCGGCGGCGTAGAGAAGGCCCGAGACGGTGGCGAAGGCCCCGGGCGGAAACCAGGCCGAAAGCAGCTTGAGCGGCCCCATCAGGTTGCAGGCCATGCCGACACCGAGCAGCAGGCGGCCGGCCAGCCCCTCGCCGAAGCCGCGGGCGAGCGAGAAGGCGATCGCCCCGGCGAGCCCGAGAAGCGAGCAGGCAACCATCATCCGCCGCGCGCCGAGGCGGTCGAGCCACAGGGTGAGCGGGATCTGGCTCAGGGCGAAGGTGTAGAAGAACGCGGCCGAGAGATGCCCCAGGTCCTCCGTGTCGAGCCCGAGATCGGCGATCAGCCAGGGCGAGAGCACGGCGTTGGTCGTGCGGTAGAGCTGGGAGAGGAAAAAATGGAGGGCGCAAATCGCGAAGACGAGCCAGGCGCGGAACATGCGGACCCCTTTCCCCCGAGGAGAGCCGGGCGCGGGCGGCCGGGACCCGGTCTAACGCCTCGCGGCCGCCAAGTCAAAAACCGCTCCCGCCCTCCCCGGCCATTGACTCCCCGGAAGCTTCTCGCATAGGGTGGCCGCCGCGGGGGGAACATCCCCTCCGCGACCGTCGCCGCGTGCAGGAGGAACACGCCATGGCTTCCCTCGACCCCCTTCGGTTCCGCGACCTCGACCCCGGCGAGCGCCTCTTGATGGGGCCGGGGCCGAGCAACGTGCCCGCGCGCGTGCTGCAGGCGCTCGCCGCCCCCTGCATCGGGCACCTCGACCCGGCGTTCCTGTCCGTCATGAACGAAACCCAGCAGCTGCTGCGGCATCTCTTCCAGACGGAGAACGCCCTCACGATCCCGGTTTCGGGCACGGGAAGCGCCGGCATGGAGGCCTGCTTCGTCAACCTGGTGGAGCCCGGCGACGAGGTCCTCGTCGCCGTGAACGGCGTCTTCGGCACCCGCATGGCCGACATCGTGCGGCGGATCGGGGGGCGGCTCATCCGCGTCGATGCCGAGTGGGGCCGCGCCGTCGATCCGGCGGCCGTGGCCGACGCCCTGCGCGGCCGCTCCCCGCGGGTCGTGGCCGTGGTGCACGCCGAGACCTCGACCGGCGCCTGCACACCGCTTGCGGACATCGCGCGCCTGGCCCGCGAGGCGGGCGCCCTCGTTCTCGTCGATTGCGTGACCTCGCTCGGCGGCATGGAAATCCCGGTCGACGCCCTGGGCATCGACGCCGCCTACAGCGGCACCCAGAAGTGCCTCTCCTGCCCGCCGGGGCTCGCCCCGCTCACCTTCGGCCCCGCCGCCGTCGCCCGGCTCGAGGCCCGCCGCCACCCCGTCGCGAGCTGGTACCTGGACCTCGGCATGGTGCGCGACTACTGGGGAAACGAGCGCAAGTACCACCACACGGCCCCCGTCAACATGATCTGGGCCCTGCGCGAGGCGCTGCGCCTGATCGCCGAAGAGGGGCTCGCGGCGCGCTTCGCCCGCCACCGCCTCCACCACCGGGCGCTCGTCGCCGGCCTCGAGGCCATGGGGCTGGAGATGCTCGTCCCCGAAAGCGAGCGGTTGCCCATGCTGAACGCCGTGCGCATCCCCGAAGGCGTCGAGGACGCGAAGGTCCGCCGCGCGCTGCTTCAGGAGTTCGGCATCGAGATCGGGGCGGGCCTCGGGCCGCTCGCCGGGAAAATCTGGCGCATCGGCCTCATGGGCCACGGCTGCCGGTCGAAGAACGTGCTCCTGCTACTCGCCGCGCTCTCCACCCTGCTCCGGGCCGAGGGGTTCCGGCTGCGCGGGGACGGACTCGCGGCGGCCCAGGCGGTCTATGCGGCGGCCTGACCGCGAACTCCCCCGCGCCCTGCTCGACGAGCTGCGCGGGCTGGTGGGACGGGAGTTCGTCGCCGCCTCCGAGACCGTCTCCGAGCTCTACGCCTACGACGGCTCGCTCGCGCGGGGTGCGCCCGGCGCGGTCGTCTTTCCGGCCGACGGCCGGGAAGTCGCCGCCGTGGTGCGGGCCGCCGCCCGCGCGGGGGTGCCCTTCGTGCCCCGCGGCTTCGGGACCAACCTCTCGGGCGGGACGGTTCTGCCCGCGGGGGGCCTCGTGGTCTGCCTGTCGCGGCTCAACCGCATCCTCTCGGTCTCCGTCGCCAACCGCACCGCCGTGGTGCAGCCGGGGGTCCCGAACCTCGAGCTCCAGAACGCGCTTGCGCCGCTCGGTTTCTTCTACGCCCCGGATCCCGCCAGCCAGAAGGTCGCGACCCTGGGCGGAAACGTGGGCGAGAATTCGGGCGGGCCCCGCTGCGTCAAGTACGGCGTCACGGTTCACCACGTGCTGGGGCTGGAAATCGTCACCGCCGACGGCGAACGCCGCCGCCTGGGCGGCGAGGCGCCGGATCCGCCCGGCTGCGACCTGCGCGGGTTGCTGATCGGCAGCGAAGGCACCCTCGCCGTCGTCACCGAAATCACGGTCCGCATCCTGCCGCGGCCCGAGGCCGTGAAGACCTGGCTCGCCGTCTACGATGAGGTCGAGGCGGCCGCCCGGACGGTGGCCGAGATCGTCGCCGCGGGCATCGTGCCCGCGGCCCTCGAGATGATGGACGCCCCCGTGATGCGGGCGGTCGAGGAAAGCACCGCCGCCGGGTTTCCGCACGACGCGGCCGCCGTCCTGATCCTCGAGATCGAGGGCCCGGCGGCCGGGCTGGATCGTCAGGCGGAGCGGATCCGCGACATCTGCCGCCGCCACCGGGTCCGGGAGATGCGCGAGGCGCGCACCCCCGAGGAACGCGACCGGCTCTGGCGAGGCCGCCGCGGCGCCTTCGGCGCCGTCGCCCGCCTCGCCCCCAATTACCTCGTCAACGACTGCACCGTGCCGCGAAGCCGTCTCCCGGAGGCCCTGCGCCGCGTCGCGGAGATCGCCCGCGCCCACGGGATCCCCTGCGGCAACGTCTTTCACGCCGGCGACGGAAACCTCCACCCGCTGTTGCTCTTCGACTCGCGCGACCCGGGCGAGCTCGAGCGCGTGCACCGGGCCGGGGAGGAGATCCTCAAGGCCTGCGTCGCCCTGGGGGGAACGATCTCGGGCGAACACGGCATCGGCCTGGAAAAGCGGGAGGCGATGCGGCTTCTCTTCACCGAGGAGGAACTCGCGCTGCAACGCGGGCTCCGGGCCGCCTTCGACCCCCGGGGGCTGCTCAACCCGGGAAAGCTCTTCCCCCCCCCGGCGGAGGCCCCCGGCCCCGCCCGCCCCGCGGACGCCCTGAGCGCCGCGGAGGAGGAGCTCGCCCGTCGCGTGCGCCGGGCCTTCGCCGCGGGGGAACGCCTCCGCATCGTGGGGGGCGGCTCGACCGCGGCCGGGGGAGCGCGTCCGGCGGACGGCGAGGAGATCCTTTCCACGCGCGGGCTCACGGCCATCGTCGAGCTCGACCCGGCGAACCAGTTTCTCACGGCCGGGGCGGGCCTCCCCCTCGCCGCGGCCCAGGAGGCCCTCGCCCCCTTCCACCAGTGGCTTCCCCTCCGGCCGCCCCCGATCCCCGGACGCCGCACCCTCGGGGGGCTTGCGGCGACCGCGGCGGCCGGCCCCGAGCGCGCGGGTTACGGCTCCCCGCGCGAGCTGCTGCTGGGGATCGGCTTCGTGGACGGAAGGGGAGTCCTTCACCGGGTGGGCGGCCGCGTCGTCAAGAACGTGGCCGGCTACGACGTGACCCGGCTCCTCTCCGGGTCGGCCGGGAGGCTCGCCCTGATCACGCGGCTCACCTTCCGCACGGCGACGCGGCCCGAGCGCTGCGCCGCCCTGGAGCTCGGCGGCGACCCGGAAGCCCTGGCGGGCCTGGCGCAGCGCGTGCTCGCCTCCCCCCTCGAGGCCGTGATCGCGGCCGCCGCGACGGACGCCGAAGGCGGCTTTCGCCTCGTTCTCGGCTTCGAGGGGTTTTCCGAAACCGTGACCTACCAGCTCGCCGCCGCCGCCCGCCTGGCACGGGAGGCGGGCTTCTCCGGGGGCACGGCCGCGGACTACGCCGTGCTGGAGGGTCCCTTTCCCCGCCTTTACGTGGAGATCGCCGCGAAGCCCGTCCTGCTTCGCCTCGGGGTTCCCCCGGAGCGCGCCGCGGCCGCGGCCCGCCTTCTCGTCGCGCGATTCCCCGGCATCCCCCTCTGGGTCGACTTCGCCTTCGGTCGGATCACGGCGGGGATGGAACACCTGGAGGAGGCCGCCTGGCGGGATCTCGGGTGCGCGATCTCGGCCCTGGGCGGGCATCGGCTGCTCGAACGAGCCCCCGCCCCGGCTTTTCGGGCGCTCGGCCGGGCGGTCCCGCCGGAAGGGGACGACCCCCTCGTCCGGCGGGTGCGTGCCGTGTTCGACCCGGCCGGCGTCTTCGCCGGCGGCGAGGCCCCGGAGGCCGCATGACCGTCGTGGACGACCTGGCGAACGACTACGACGAGATCGCCCGCTGCAACCGCTGCGGCTTCTGCCAGGCGGCCTGCCCGGTCTTCCGCGCCACGGGAAGCGAGGCCGGGGTCGCCCGCGGGCGGATCGCGCTGCTCCGGGCCCTCCTCGAGGGGCGCCTGGCCTGGGAGGCCGGCCTGGAAGGGCCGCTCTTCGACTGCCTGCTCTGCGGCGCATGCACGGCCCAGTGCTTTCCGGCCGTGCCGACGGCGGAACTCCTGGTCAAGGCGCGCTCCCGCTACCTGGCGCGGGTGGGGCGCAAGGCCGCCCACCGGCTGCTCTTCGAGCGGTTGCTCCCGTACCCGCGGCGCATGCAGCGCGCGGCGCGGGCCGCATCGCTCGGCAAGCGAAGCGGGGTGAGCCGGCTTGCCGCGGCGTTGGGGCTTCTGCGCGCCTTCGGCCGCGATTTCGAACGCGCCGAGGGGATCGTGCCCGCGATCCCGCGGCGCGCCTTCCGCGAGGAGCACCCTCCCGGGGAATACGCCGGAGCGGGGTCGGGGGAAACGATCGCCTACTTCGTCGGCTGCGGGGTCGATCTCCTCCAGCCGGAGGTCGGCCGCGCGAGCCTCGCGCTGCTGCGCCGGATCGGGAAACGGGTCCTGCTCCTCGAAAACAACTGCTGCGGCCTCCCGGCGTGGTCCGCCGGGGACCTCGCGACCGCCCGGGGGCTCGCCGCCGCGAACCTCGCGCGGCTCGAGGACTCCGCCCCGGAGCGGGTCGTCACCGACTGCTCGAGCTGCGCCTCGTTCCTGCGGAGCACGCCCCGCCTGTTTCCGCCCCCCGACCCCCGCCACGAGGCCGCCCGGCGGCTGGCGGCGAAAACGTGGGACCTCGCGCCCTTTCTCCTCGCCGCGGGGATCGCGCCGGCCGGGGACGTTCGCGGCCGGCGGATCACCTTCCACGACCCCTGCCACGCGGTGCGCGGCCTGGGCGTAAGGCGCGAGCCGCGGGAGCTCCTCGCCCGCCTGCGCGGGGCGGCGTTCGTCGAGCTCCCGGAGGCCGACGTCTGCTGCGGCGGGGCGGGCGCCTACGCCCTCTCCCACTACGATCTCGCGATGCGCGTTCTCGACCGCAAAATGGACCACGTGAAACGAACCGGCGCCGATCTTCTCGTCACGACCTGCCCGGCCTGCATGATCCAGCTCGCTCACGGCGTCCGGCGCGCCGGCCTCCGGGCCGAGGTGCGGCACCTCGCCCAGCTGATGGGAGGACCGCCGCCCTAACCGCCGCAACCTCATCCCCATTCAGGAGGAACGCTGATGGCCCCGCTCCGACATTATGTTCGTTACCGCTTCGCGGGAAAGACCGGGAGTGCCCTGCTCGAGGAAGGACTCGTCTTTCCCATCCACGGCGACTGCTTCGCCGACGGCGGCAAGACCGGCGAAGTCTTCCGGCTGGAGGACGTCGAACTCCTCTGCCCCTGCGTGCCGACGAAGATTCTCGCCGTGGGCCTGAATTTCCGCAGCCATCTCGGCACGCGACCCCTTCCCGAAAAGCCCGAGCTCTTCTGGAAGCCGGTTTCGGCGCTCCTCGACCCCGGGGCGGCGATCCGGATCCCGCCGGAGGCGAAGACCGTCCACAGCGAAGGGGAGCTCGTCCTCGTCATCGGCCGGCGGGCGCATCGGGTGAGCCGTGAGGAGGCCGAGGGTTGCATCTTCGGCTACACCTGCGGCAACGACGTCAGCGAGCGCGACTGGCAGCGAAACGATCTCCAGTGGTGGCGCGCCAAGGGCGCGGACACCTTCGCCCCGCTCGGGCCGGCGATCGCGGTCGGGCTCGACTGGCGCCAAAGCCGCCTCGAAACGCGGATCAACGGGGCGGTGCAGCAGTCCCAGGCCCTGAGCGACCTGATCTTCGAGCCGGCGGAGATCGTCAGCCACGCCAGCCGCGCGGTCACCCTCCTGCCGGGGGATGTGATCTACACCGGAACCCCGGGCACCACGGGCGCGATCCGGCCGGGCGACGTCGTGGAGGTCGACATCGAGGGCATCGGCTGCCTGAGAAACCCCGTCGCGGCCGGGGGCGCGGAAGGGCGCCCGGGGAGGGCGTCATGAAGGCTGCCGACCTGCGGGGGATCTTCCCCCCGGTCCCCACGCCTTTCGAAAACGGCAAACTCGCCCTCGAGCGGCTCGCGGAGAACATCTCGCGCTGGAACGGGACCGGGCTGCGGGGCTACGTCACCTTCGGCTCCAACGGCGAGTCGGTCTTCCTCGAGGAGGAGGAAAAGCTCGCCGTGGTGCGGACGGTCGTGGAAGCCGCCGCTCCCGGCATGGCGGTCATCGCCGGCACGGGCTGCGAGTCCACGGCGCAGACGATCCGCTTGACCAACGCCTGCGCCCGGCTCGGGGCCCACGCCGCCCTGGTGGTGACGCCCTTCTATTACGGGCCGCAGATGACCGAGGAGGCGCTCTACCGCCACTTCACGGCGGTCGCCGACGCCAGCGACATCCCCATCCTCGTCTACAACGTGACCAAGTTCACGCACCTCTCGGTCAGCGTGCGGCTGGCCGCCCGACTCGCCGAACACCCGCGCATCATCGGCATCAAGGACAGCAACGGCAACGTGGCGACGCTGGGCGAGCTCATCGCCCGGGTCGACCGCGAGCAGTTCGCCGTGCTGGTGGGGACGGCGGGCGCCCTCTTCGGCGCCTTGAGCCTCGGGGCGGCGGGCGGCGTGCTCGCGCTCGCCAACGTCGCCCCGGAGGAATGCGTCGCCATCGCCCGGCACGTCGCCGGGGGCGACTGGGAGGCGGCGCGCCGCCTGCAGCTGCGGATGCTGCCGGTGAACACGGCGGTCACGGCCACCTACGGCGTCCCCGGCCTGAAGGCGGCGCTCGACCTGCGGGGCTATTTCGGCGGGGATCCGCGGCCGCCGCTTCTGCCCTCGAGCCCCGAGGAGCGGGAGGCGATCGCGGGGATCCTGCGCCGCGCGGGGCTCATCGCCTGAAGCGGGGGTCGGTCTTCGTCCGCTCGCGGCGCAGCATGGCGGCCATCGCCGCGGTCTGGGCCAGCGAAAGGGCCACAAAATGGGCCACCCAGGCCGGAACCCCGGCGACCAGCGGCCCCTCGACCCCCCAGGCCCAGAGGTCGTGGGCCAGGGCGAAGATCGCGGCCTGCACGGCGACCCAGGGGTTGCACACCCAGCCCGGGATTCCCCGGGCGCCCTCGCGCCGGATCCACCGCACCGCCGCCCACACCGCCCCGTAGGCCCCGAAGGCGACGGCCATCACCCCGACGACGGGAAGGAACGGGCCGGGGTCGATCCGCCCGGCCTGGAAGAGAGCGAGCGCCGCCTCCCCCGCCAGGATGGAGACGACGGCCGCGGCGGCGGGCGGCCGGTGCAGGTAGAGACCCAACACGACCGTGGGGAAGAGGACGGCGAGCCCCGTGAAGGAGGCCGTCGCGATCTCGAGGATGGTCGCCGGCGGCCGGTACGAGAGCCCCAGGCCGGCCAGTCCCAGGGCGACGACGACGAGACGGCCCGCGAGGGCACCCGAGCGGACTCCCGGCACAAGGCGGGGCAGGAGATCGCGCGTGAAGAGGGCGCTCAGGGTCAAGAGCTGCGAGTCCAGGGTGGACATGAGCGCGGCGAGCCCCGCGGTGACGACGAGGGCGGCAAAGAAATCGCCCGCGGCCGCGGCCATCAGCATCGGCAGAATTCGGTCCGCCTGCTTTCCCGAGAGATCGGGGAAGGAGAGGTGGCCCAGGACCCCCACGGCCACGGGGGCGGCGAAGAGTGCCGTGCAGAGGAGCGGGTAGGCGAGCATCATGCGGCCGATCGCCTTCTCGTCGCGCGCGGCGAAAAAGCGCTGGAAGAGCTGGGGAAACATCGGGTCGCAGAAGAACCAGAGGGCGAGGTAGCTGAACCAGACGCCCGGGAGGTAGGCGCCCTGCGCACCGGGCCGGCCGAAGAGCTCGGGCCGGCGGGCGAAGACCTCGCCGCTCGCGGCGGCAAAGCCGCCGTGGTGCTGTGCGGCCACGAAGGCGGCGGCAAGCAGCAGCCCGAACAAGAGGACCCCCTGGAAGACGTCGGTCCAGGCGACGGCCCGGAGCCCCCCGCGCAGGGTGTAGAGGACCACGAGGCCGGTCACGGCGGCTGAGCCGGCGAAGGCGGGGATCCCCAGAAGCTCCTCCAAAGCGTAGCCGGCCGCGAGCGGCTGGAGCGCAAGGTAGGGCAGGGTGAAGACGATCATCGCCAGGGTGAAGAGGACCGAGAGCCCGGGGCTGCCGTAGAGGTGCCCCACGAGCTCGGCCGGCGTGATCAGCCCCTGCTCCCGGCCGATCCGCCAGGCGCGGCGGCCGATCACCCAGAACGTGAGCGCCATGAAGCCGGTCCCGAAGCCCATGACCGGGAAAAAGGCCCAGCCGTCGCGGTAGCCCGCCCCCGAGACGCCGAAGACGGTGAAGGCGGAGAAATTCGTGGCCGCCATGGTGGCGAGCAGGATCGCCCCGCCCAGCCTGCGGTCGGCGAGGAAATAGGAAACGGGCGATGCGCCGCGGCGCGTGCGCGCCACCGCGCCGATCGCAAGCAGCACCAACGCGTAGCCCGCCAGCACCAGCAGCCTCGTCCCCATCGGCACCCCCTTTAAAAGCCCCGAAAACGAAGAACGCCATCCCGACCCGGGTCGGGATGGCGTTCGCCTGGCATGACCCTTTCCACGCGTGTCGCGGCCGGAGCCCTTCCGGCCTGTGCGTGAATTTACTCCGGATCCCTCCGCGGCGTCAAGTCGCCTTCGTTTCGCCTCACAGCACCCCGGAGCCCATGAGCAGGGCGCAGACGGTCATGATCAGCCCGCTCCACAACAGCGTCATCGTCGTGTAGCCCATGACGTCCCGCGCCGAGAGCCCCGCCAGACCGAGCAGCGGGAGCGCCCAGAAGGGCTGGATCATGTTCGTCCACTGGTCGCCCCAGGCGACGACCATGGCCGAGCGCACCATGTCGATCCCCATGGTTTTCGCCGCCTCGATCGTGATCGGCCCTTGGACGGCCCACTGGCCGCCGCCGGAGGGCACGAACATGTTGATGATCCCGGCGGCCCAGAACTGGAGCATGTAAAAGGTGCCGGCCGAGGAGACGGCGACGAACCAGCCGGCGATCACCTTGGCGAGCCCGGTGCCGACCATGATGCCCTGGATGCCGCCGTAGAGCGGGAACTGCAGGGCGATCCCGCCCGCGCCGCGGATCGCGATCGAGATGGCGTTGATGTAGTTCACCGGCTTGCCGTGCAGGAGCACGCCGCAGATGAAGAAGATGAAGATCACGACGTTCAGGTTCAGGTCGAAGCCCTTGGTGCTGAAATGGCGGTAGAGGTAGATCAGGCCAAGGATGCCGAAGACGAGGTTGATGACGACGCTGTGGTCGATCCGCTGGGCGATCGTCGGGTTCTCCGGCCGCGGCACCCGCACGGTCGCGCTCTCCACCTCCTTGAGCTTCTCGGGCGGGATGAGCTTCACCTCCTCGCGCCGGGGGTGGATGAAGGCGTAGAGAATCGGGATGGTGAGCACCATCAGGATGAGCGGCACGAGGTTGAAAGCGGTGAAGATGCTCTGGGAGACCGGGACCGCGGCCCCCGTCGCCTTTTCGATGAAGTTTTGGGCGTGTTTGGCCGTCGCGCACACCAGCGGGATCGAGCCCGAAAGGCCCATGTGCCAGACGACGAACCCGGAGTAGCCGGCGGCGATCAGGTAGGGGAAGTCGACCTCGCGGTTGCGGCGGGCGATCTCGAGGGCAAGCAGCCCGCTCACGATCAGCCCGAACCCCCAGTTGATCCAGGAACAGACCGCGCCGACGAAGGCGACGATCATCCCCCCCCGCACGGGCGTGCTGCCGATCGAGGCGATCGCGACGAGCACGCTGTTCACCGCCGGGGTGAGCGCCAGCGCATGCCCGGTGATCAGGATCAGCACCATTTGCATGGCGAAGGCGATGATCCCGTAGATCCCGTCGCCCCAGGTGGTGACGACCTTCATGAATCCGGCGTCCGTGAAGACGAGGGCGAGGATGGCCGAAAGGAAGGTCAGCAGGATGGCGAAGAGATAGGCGTCCGGAAGGTAGTTCCGCATCACGTGGGTGAAGAACGAGGCAAGGCTTCTCAGCATGGCGATCCCTCCTTCCTGTTGCGGTTCAGCCGACCGCCGCCGCAGGCGGTCGTTTTCGGCACGAGACGGCAAAACGGAAAGGGCCTCGACGGCGGAGAAGACGACGAGGTTATATCCCCGAATCGGGGTTTTGGCGAGAGGAAAATGGTGCGCCGCCCTCCCCTTCGGTCTCCCCCGCCAGGAAGGCGAGCGCGACGCGCGACAGCTCCGCCCAGGCCCGCCGGCCGGCGCTCTCCTCGTCGAGGATCAGGTGCCGGTAGGCGGCGGCAAGCACCGGGCGGCTCACGCGCAGGGGGTGGATCCGCCAGCGGTCCAGACGCTGCTCCTCGATCAGGCGCCCAAGCCCCTCGGCCGAGACGAGCCCGTCGCCCGGGTCCACGAGCACGAGGGTCGGGACGTTCAGCCGCGGGCCGATGCGCTCGTCGAAATGGTCGAGGGTTTCAAAGAGGGCGTGGTAGGCGGCGACCGGGGTGCCGGGATTCGCCGGGTACCCCCGCGGGGCGGGGGTCGGGAGCACGAGCCCCGGAAACGGGGAGAGCAGCCGGATCGCCCGGTCCCAGGGCCTGAGCCGCAGGGCGGGGGCGACGAGCAGCATGCGCTCGAAGGCGACCTCGGGGCGGGAGGCGAAGAGATCGCAGCCCAGGAGCGCCCCGTAGGAAAACCCGAGGAGCCACACGCCGCACCCCTCCCGCTCGGCCAGCCGGCGGACTTCGCGGTAGCCGGCGAGGGCCTCCCCGGTCCAGCGCGGGTAGGAGGCGGCCTTGAAGGCGCGGAGGCGCTCTTTCGCGGGATCGATGCCCGGCCGGGGCGCACCCTCGGGGCCGTGCCCGGACAAGACCTGGTTGAAGGCGGCGACCCCCGCCCGGTTCGCGAGCGCGATCAGCGGCCCCATCCGGTCGGGGTTCAGGTTCAGCCCGTGCAGCACGAGGGCCGCGGCGCGGATCCCGCCCCGCCCCTCCGGCAGGAACCACTCCCCGCGGGCCGCCGCTTCCCCCCCCATCGCGCCTTCAGCCGACCAGCGGGAGGGCCGGCTGGCGGTTTTCCGTCCCCAGGGCGACGGGGAGGGCCTCCTCGATCCGCTCGACGAGGACCAGCCGCAGGGCGTCGCGCACCTCGCGGGGGACCTCCTCGAGGTCCTTCTCGTTGCGACGCGGCAGGATCACGGTGGAAAGCCCCGCCCGGTGGGCGGCGAGCAGCTTCATCTTGATGCCGCCCACGGGCAGGACCCGGCCGCGCAGGGTCACCTCGCCGGTCATGCCCACGTCGCCGCGCACCGTCCGGCCGCTGAAGAGGCTCGCCATGGCGAGCACCATGGCGATCCCTGCCGAGGGGCCGTCCTTGGGCACCGCGCCTGCGGGCACGTGGAGGTGGACGTCGCTCGCCTCGAATACGGCCGGGTCGACGCCGAGGGCCTCGGCCTTGGAGCGGACGTAGCTGTGGGCGATCTGGGCGCTCTCGCGCATCACCTCGCCCAGGTGGCCGGTGAGCGTGAGGGTGCCCTTGCCCTTCATCCGCGTGGCCTCGATGAAGAGGATGTCGCCGCCGAAGGAGGTGACGGCAAGGCCGGTGGCGATCCCGGGGATCTCGATCGGCTCGGAGCGCTCGGCCTCGTAGGCCTCCTTGCGGAGCACCTCGCGCACGAGCTCGGGGGTCACCAGCACGTGGCTCCACCGCTGCTCGACGATGCGCACGGCGCTCTTGCGGCAGACGGCGCCGAGGGCGCGCTCGAGGGACCGTACGCCGGCCTCGCGCGTGTAATCGCGGATGATCTTGCGCACGGCGTCGTCGGTGAAGGTGATCTCTTCCTCCCGCAGGCCGTTCGCCTTGACCTGCCGCGGGATGAGGTGCCGGCGGGCGATCTCGAGCTTTTCGGCCTCGGTATACCCGTCGAGGGCGAGCACCTCCATGCGGTCGCGCAGCGGCGCGGGAATCGTCTCGAGCTGGTTTGCGGTGGTGATGAAGATCACCTCGCTCAAATCGAAGTCGACGTCGAGGTAGTGATCCCGGAAGGCGCGGTTCTGGGCCGGGTCGAGGACCTCGAGCAGCGCGCTGGCGGGGTCGCCCCGCCAGTCCTGGCCGATCTTGTCCACCTCGTCGAGCATGAAGACGGGGTTGCGCGTGCCGGCGCGCCGGATGGCCTGGAGAATGCGGCCGGGCATGGCGCCGATGTAGGTGCGGCGGTGCCCGCGGATCTCCGCCTCGTCCCGCACCCCGCCCAGGCTCATGCGCGTGAAGCTCCGCCCCAACGCCCGGGCGATGCTCTTGCCGAGGCTCGTCTTGCCGACCCCCGGCGGGCCGACGAAGCAGAGGATCGCTCCGCCGGGTTCCGCCTCCGCGCCGGGCGTCCCCTCCGGCTCCGCGCCCCGCTCGGTGCGCAGCTTGCGGACGGCGAGGGTCTCGAGGATGCGCTCCTTGATCTCCTGCAGCCCGTAGTGGTCCTCGTCGAGGACGCGCCGGGCGTGGCCGATGTCGGTGCGGTCCTCGCTCAGCTTCTTCCAGGGCAACTCGAGGATCCAGTCGAGGTAGGTGCGGATCATCGAGGACTCGGGGGAGTGAGGGGACATCCCCCGGAGCCGCTTGAGCTCGCGCTCGGCCTCCTTGCGGGCCTCCTCGGGCAACTCGGCCGCGGCGATCTTGGCGGCGTACTCGTCGGCCTCGGAGCGGGAGTCGTCGGTCTCGCCGAGCTCCTTCTGGATCGCCTTGAGCTGCTGGCGGAGGAAATAGTCCCGCTGGGCCTTTTCCATTTCCTCGCGGGCGTCGCTCTGGATCTTCTGCCCGAGCGAGAGCACCTCCTTTTCGCGGGCGAGGTGGGCGATGAGCAGCCGCAGCTTCTGCTTGAGCTCGTCGACGGCGAGCACCTCCTGGGCCTTCTCCATCGACAGCCCGGCGTAGTTGGCGACCAGGTAGGCGAGGTAGCGCGGGTTCTTCACCTGGGCGAGGAAATCGGCGGCCTCCTTCGGGTAGTTCGGCGAGAGGGCGACCACCTCGCGCGCGAGATCGACCAGGCTGCGCTGCAGGGCGTCGGTCTCGAGGTCCTCCTCGATCCGCTCGGCGGCGAGGGCGACGCGCGCCTTGAGGTAGGGCTGATCGGCCGTCCAGAATTCGATGCGGAAGCGCTCGAGGCACTGGACGATCACGCTATAGTGACCCTCGGCGGTCTGGACGACGCGCTCGATGCGCGCGATCGTCCCCACCTCGTGCACCTGGCCCGGCATGGGCTCCTCGATCTGGGGGTCCTTCATGGCCACCAGCCCGATCAGCCGCTCGCCCTGGCGGGCCTCCTCGATCAGGCGCACGGAGCGCGGGATCCCGATCGAAAGCGGAAGGATCGTGAAGGGAAAGGCGACCGTGTTGCGCAACGGCAGGATGGGAAGCTCGGCGGGCAGCGCGAGGGACTCGTTCTCCCGCGAGCGCTCCTCGGTTTCCGGCGCCATGCGAAAGGCTTTCGGGGTCGACATGGAAAAACGCTCCTGCGAAGGAAGTGGGTTCTCTTACGGGCTCAAGGTAATGAGCGGTGCCGGATTGTAAAGGAGGAGGCTCCTTGACAGCCCGCGGGGGGACGTGGTAGGCAGAGACTCGTCTGTCGGAAAAAACGAAGGTGCGTTTCGTGATCGGACGATTCCTCGGCTTTTGGCGCTTCGGAATCGTCCATCCGGGATCCTGAACCGAAACCCCAACGTTTCGAGGCCCGGATGGACCGGCGGCGGTCTGTCCGGGGCTTCCCGACGCCTTCCAGCTCCGAGACCGCCCTCGGGGCTTTTTTATTTCGCCTCCCTCCGCGGCCCTCGAAGAGGAGAGCGGTGCCATGATTCTCGAGTTGGAACGGGACCTCACCCCCGAAGGCAAGGCCCAGCTCATCCGCCGGCTCAAGGCCCTGCGCTGCGACTGCCGGGAACTGCCCGCCGTCGAGGGGACCCAGCGCATCGGCATCCTGGGGAAGCCCGGCCCGGGCGAGGAGGAGATCGGTCGGCTGCCGGGGGTCCAGCGCGTCCTCCGCGTGACCACGCCCTACAAGCTCGTCGGCCGCCAGATGCATCCCCAGGACACGATCGTCCGCGTGCGCGACGTCCTCGTGGGCGGGGAAAACCTCTGCGTGATCGCGGGCCCGTGCGCCGTCGAGAGCCTGGAGCAGGCCCTCACGATCGCCCGCGAGGTCAAGCAGGCCGGCGCGACGCTCTTCCGCGGCGGGGCCTTCAAGCCGCGAACCTCGCCGTACTCGTTCCAGGGGCTCGAGGAGGACGGCCTCAAGATCCTGGCCGAGGTGCGCGAGACGCTGGGGCTGCCCGTCGTGACCGAGATGACCTCGCCCTCCCAGGCGGACCTGATTTTCAAGTACGTGGACGTCGTCCAGATCGGCGCCCGCAACATGCAGAACTTCGAGCTCCTCAAATGCGCCGGCCGCATGGGCAAGCCCGTGCTGCTCAAGCGCGGACTCGCCGGGACGATCGAGGAGTGGCTCATGTCGGCCGAATACATCCTCTCCGAAGGGGACGGCCAGGTGATCCTCTGCGAGCGGGGCATCCGCACCTTCGAGCCCTACACGCGCAACACCCTCGACCTCTCGGCGATCCCGGTGATCAAGAAGCTGACCCATCTCCCCATCGTGATCGATCCGAGCCACGCGACCGGAATGCGCGAGAAGGTGAGCCCGATGGCCCGCGCCGCCGTCGCCGCCGGCGCCGACGGGATCATGGTCGAGGTGCACCACGACCCGGAGCGGGCGCTCTCCGACGGCCCCCAGAGCCTCTACCCCGGGCAGTTCCGCCAGCTCATGCGCGACCTCTACGTGATCGCCCCCGTCATCGGCAAGCGGCTGGACTTCACCCACATGGAGCGGGTGCGCACCATCGGCCGTCGCAGCCGGGAAGGCAACGGGAAACCGCGCGCGGGGTTCATGGGCCGCGTCGGGAGCTTCAGCCACAAGGCCTGCCTGCAGTACTTCGCCGACGCCGTGGAGGCCGTCTCCTTTCCCGCCTTCCGGGCGATCTTCGAGGCGATCCGCGAGGGCGGGATCGACTACGGGGTGATCCCGCTCGAAAACTCCCTCTCCGGGAGCATCCACGAAAACTACGATCTCCTGCGGGAATACGACCTCCGGATCCTGGGCGAGCTTCCCATCCGCATCACCCAGAACCTGCTCGCCGTGCCGGGGGCCGAGCTCGCCGGCATCCGGCGCATTCTCTCGCACCCCCAGGGGTTCGAGCAGTGCCGGCGGTTTCTCTCCCAGTTCGACTGGGAGCAGGTGGCGGTGAGCGACACGGCGGCCGCCGCCGAGCGGGTGCGGGAGGCGGCCGATCCCGCGCTCGCCGCGATCGCCAACCAGAGTGCGGCCGAGCACTACGGGCTGCACATCCTCGTCCCGGGCATCGAGGACAACCCGCGGAACTTCACCCGCTTCGTCGTCGTCGGCCGCGAGCCGATCGAGCCGCGCAAGGCGGCCAAGTCCTCGCTGCTCTGCGCGGCGCGCAACGAACCCGGCGCGCTCTTCTCCATCCTGCAGGTCTTTGCCGAGCGGCGCATCAACATGATCAAGCTCGAATCCCGGCCGATCCCGGGCGAGCCTTGGCGCTACCTCTTCTACATCGACGTCGAGGCCGACCTCGAATCCCCGGAGATGGCCGGGGTCCGGCGGGCGATCGAGGAGAAAAGCGAGTTCTTCAAGCTGCTCGGCTGCTATTGACGCGGTTGACAGAAGGCGGCCGGCCGCTTTAGAGGGGACGGGAACGGGCGGGGGCGGGCGCGGCGGGTGCCGCCCACGTGCCCGCGGCGAACGGGAGGGGCCATGGAGCGGGTCCGCTGGCAGGACGTGGAGGATGTTCCCATCACGAGCTTTCCCTACAAGGGGAAGCCCTACCCGGTGAAGGGGATCAGCGTGCGCTGGCTTTCCCGGTTCGGGGACGACGGCACGGGCTACCCCGAATACGGCTTGCGCCTGTTCACGGCCCAGCCCGGGGGCGAAATCCCCATCCACAACCACTTCTACATCCAGAGCATGTACATCCTGAGCGGCCGCTTCGAATGCCGGCGCTTCGACCCGGAGACCGACCGGCCGACGATGACGGTCGTCGCCGAGGCCGGCGACACGGTCGTGGTCCCCAGCATGGAGCCGCACGGCATGCGGAACCTCAGCGCCGCCGAGCCGGCGACCTTCCTCTGCTGCATCTGCAACGTCTATGAGAAAGACGCCCTCTGACAGGCGGCGGACGCCATGACGCGACCCTCCGGCAACGTGTACCTCTGCGGCCTGCGGGGAACGGGGAAGAGCTCGATCGGCCGGCTGCTCGCCACCGAGCTCGAAGTCCCCTTTGTCGACCTCGACGCCGAGGTGGACCGGTTACTCGGCTACCCGTATGCGCGCCTCGTCGCCGAACGTGGGTGGCTCGCTTTCCGGGAGCTCGAGTACGACGTGTGTAAGCGGCTCGCGCGGCGGGAGAGATCGGTGGTCGCCCTGGGCGGCGGGACCGTGCGCTATGCCTGGAACCGCGACGTCCTCCGCGGATCGGGGTTCTTCATTCTGCTCACCGCGCCGATCGGGGAGCTCGCCCGGCGCCTGCGTCACGAGGAGCGCCCGGCCCTCACGCACGCCGCCGGCACGGAAGAGGAGCTCCGCATCCTCTGGGAGCAAGCGGGGGAACTCTACCGCAAGGCGGCCGATTTGGTTCACGACACCGGCGGAAAGACCGCGGCGCAGGCGGCGCGGGAGCTTCTGCCCGCGGTCCGCCGCTACCTTCAGGACGGCTGTCCTCCGGGGGACGCCTCATGCCCGGTGCTCCCCTGACGGAAACCGACGCCTACCGCACCCCGGCGGGACGGGGCGGCCCGATCGCCCGCAGCATCCCCACCGTCTGCTTCTACTGGAAAATCCTCGGGATCGTGCGACGGGCCTCCGCCCTCGCCCGCCGCGGCCGCTACGACGACGCCTGCTGGGTCGAAAGCAGCCGCGCCACCGTGGCCGCCCTGGAGGCCGTGGGCGGACGCTTCGCCATCGACGGGCTCGAGCACGTGCGGCGGCTTTCCTCGCCCGCGGTCTTCATCGCCAACCACATGAGCATTCTCGAGACCTTCGTCCTGCCCTGCCTCATCGTCCCCTACCGGCCGCTCACCTTCGTCATCAAGGAAAGCCTCGTCACCTATCCCTGGTTCGGCCACGTGATGCGCTCGCGCGACCCGATCGTCGTGGGGCGCGAAAACGCCCGCAACGACTTGAAGGTCGTGCTCGAGGAAGGCCGCCGGCGGCTCGAGGCCGGGGTTTCGGTCGTGATCTTCCCGCAGACGACCCGGGCGGTCGACTTCGACCCGCGCCAGTTCAACACCCTGGGGGTGAAGCTCGCCGGGCGCTGCGGCGTGCCGGCGCTGCCCGTCGCCCTCAAGACCGACGCCTGGGGCCTGGGGAAACGGCTGAAGGATTTCGGCCCCATCGCGCCGGAGAAGACCGTGCACATCCGCTTCGGGGAGCCGCTTCGGGTCCGCGGCTCCGGAAAAACGGAGCACGCCGGCATCGTCTCCTTCATCGGGCGGGAAATCGAAGGCTGGAACCGATGAGGGGGGCGGCGGGACGCCGCCCCCCGTCGGTGGGTGTCCCCGGAGGGGGAATCAGAAGAAGCGGTATTGCAGGCCGACCGCCAGGCCCCAGACATCCTTGTCGAGGGTCGTCCCCGCGGGGGCGCGGGAGGAGGAGCGGTCGACCTTCTCGGACTCGTACCAGACCCTCAGTCCGCCCAGCGAGAGGCTCAGGCGCTCGGTCGGGCTCCAGACGAAGCCCGCCGCGATCGTGTTCGCGTCGAGCTCCGGCGCCTCGGGCAGGAGGTCCGGGGAGTCCATCCCCTTGATGTCGGTCCGAAGATAGCCCACGCTGAAGCGCCACTGCGGGTTCAGGATGTACTCGAGGGTCACCCCGTAGTCCATGCTGTTGCCGGGCATCGAGTCCTGGAAGCGCCGCCCCTCGAGCTTCGCCTGCTTTTCGAGGTAGTAGTTCAGGTTCGGCTCGATCCTGAGTTTCCCCGGGATGATGAAGTAGGAGAGCCCCAGGGAAAGGTAGCCCGGGAGATCCTCGCGCTCGTGGGTCCCGTCCGTCCAGCCCACGCCGCGGGAGACTGCCGCGCCGGGGGAGTTGTCCTTGGTGTCGGACTTGAAATTGAGCGGCGTGTTCGACATGTAGGTGGCGGCGAAGGTGAGCTCCGGGATGGGCACCCAGTTGAGCCCCAGGAAGTAGTTGAAGGCCTCGTCGGTGCGCTCGATCTTGACCTTCACGCTGTTCAGCGCGCCTTGGGCCTTGCCCTTGAAGGTCTGGCTCGCGTCCACGTAGCGGATGCCGCCGCCGAGCGAAAGCGTGTCGAAGATCCGGTAGGCCGCCCCGAGGCTGTAGCCGACGTAGTAGCTGTCGGCCTCGATGAACTGGTCGATGTTGGTCGGGTTGCCGGTCGGCCCGCCGAGGTAGGTCCCCAGTCCGCCGAGGGCGCCGGGGAGGCTCAGCATCGCGGTGCGCGCGTTTCCGTCGTCGAAGCGCACGTAGCCCCCGCCCCCCGGGATCGTGACCGCGAAGAACCCCGCCCAGCGGTCTTTCTTGTAGACCGCGAAGAGGCCCGGGATGATCGAGGGTTCCTCCGAGTCGAGGGTGCCCAGGTTGAGGATGGCCGGCGAGGAGGGAAGCTCGTTCGAGTAGTCCTTCATGAGGTAGATGACGTCGGCCTTGAGGTAGAGCCCGTCCTTCATCAGGGCCGTTCCGGCGGGGTTGAAGGCCGCCGCGTCCGCCATGTCGGTTGCGGCGTTGCGGTTCAGCGTGCGGAGGTATTCCGCGCTCCAGTTTTGCTTGTTGATGATTCCCCCGGCATAGGTCGTGGCGCAAAGCCCCACGACCAGCCACAACAGCCCGATTGCGATCCCTGCCTTGCGCATCTCGTCTCCCTCCTCTTGTTGCGGGTTGGATTGAGCCTACAAGCGGTTCTTCGGGATGCGTCCCGCATCGCTCGGTCCTGCTTGGGGGGGGAAGCCACGGAAACCGTGGTCGCTGAATGAGGATTCAGCCTTTATAAAAGAATTTTTTCTTTGGCAAGCGAAAAATTTGAATGAACGTCTCGATCAGTTCATAGGCAAAAGTTCAGTCTATGAATGAAATTTTTGACCGCCGTGCGCCCCGCGCGGCCTGCTAGACCGCCTCGATGGTGGAGGGCGGCTTGGGGGCCAGATGATAGGTGACGCTCACCACGCCGGGGACGCGGCGCAGGAGGGCCGCGGCGAGCGCCTCGAGGGTCGCCCAGGGAAGGCGCGTGGGGACGGCGGTGCGCGCATCCGTGCTGTTCCAGCAGCGGATCTCGATCTGCTGGCCGAATTCGCGGCGGCCCTGACGCAACCCCGTGACGCGGTCCTCGTGCAGCACGGCGAAGTATTGGAACGCGCGGCGGCCGGCGAGCAGCTCCTCGACGACGGCGGTCGCCCGGCGGACGGTCTCGATGCGCTCGGGCGTCGCCTCCCCGATCACCCGGGCGGCGAGCGCCGGGCCCGGGAAGGGGATGCGGCCGTGGATTTCCGGGGGCAGCCCCAGGGCGCGGGCCACCCGGCGCACCCCGTCCTTGCGCAGCGCGACGAGGGGCTCGACGATGCGGTAGCCGAAGGACTCTTCGGGGTCGATGCCGAGCTGGCTGAAGACGTTGTGCTGGCGCTTGATGCCGGCGACGGTCTCCTCGATGTCGGTGAGGATCGTCCCCTGGAGGAGAACCCGCGCCCCGCTTTCCCGCACGATGCGGCCGAACACGTCGCGGTAAAACGTGCGGGTCACGGCCTCGCGCTTTTCCTCCGGGTCGGTGACGCCGCGGAGGGCGGCGAAGAACTCGCGGCGCGCGTCGACGAGCGTGACCGGAACCCCCAGCCGGCGGAAGAGCCCCACCACCCGCCGGGGCTCGCCCGCGCGCATCAGGCCGTTGTCGACGAAGACGGTCCGGAGGCGCCTTCCCAGCGCCCGGTGGCCGAGCATCGTCACCACCGAGGAATCGACCCCGCCGGAGAGGGCGTTGATCGCCGTGTCCTCGCCCACGGCCTCGCGGATGGCGGCGACCTGGGCGGCGATGAACGTTCGGGGCTGCACGCGTGGTTCGGCGATCTCGCGGGTCATGGGATCTCTCCTTCGGGGCGCCGGGACGCCGCGCCGCCTCACTCGCGGCGTGCGGCCTGCGCCGCTTCCATCAGGGCCTCGGCGTAGGTGGGGTGACCGTGCACGGTGCGGGCGATGTCCTCGAGGCTCGCTCCCATCTCGATCGCCAACGCCGCCTCGGCGACCATCTCCGCCGCCCCGGGGCCCAGCATGTGCGCCCCGAGCAGGCGGTCGGTCCGCGCGTGGCCGATCACCTTGACCAGCCCCTCGGTCTCGCCGGCGCAACGGGCCCGGCCGTTGGCGGTGAAGGGGACGACCCCGGTCACGTAGGGAATGCCGCGGGCCTTCGCCTCTTCCTCGGTCACGCCCACCCCCGCGGCCTCGGGGGCGGTGTAGACGATCCCGGGGATCGCATCGTAGTTCACCTCGCCGAAGCGGCCGGCGATCCGCCGGGCGACGGCCGCCCCCTCGGCCGAGGCCTTGTGGGCGAGCATGGGGCCGGCGACGAGATCGCCGATGGCGTACAGGTTCGGCAACGCCGTGCGCCACCCCTCGTCCACCGGGATGCGGCCGGTCTTGGGATCGGGGGCGACGCCGAGCTCCTCGAGCCCGAGCTGGGCCGTCAGCGGCCGGCGGCCCACGCTGACGAGCAGCCGGTCGAAGGTGAGCACCTCGCGGCCCGCCTCGCGTTCGACCTCGACGCGGACCTCCTCCCCGTCCACCGTCGCCGCAAGCACCCGGGTCTCCAGGCGGAACTCGAACCCCTGCCTCTTGAGAACGCGCAGCAGCCGGCGGCCGATCTGGCCGTCCATCGCCGGGACGATGCCGGGGAGCATCTCGATCACGGTCACCCGCGCGCCCAACCGCAGCCAGACCGAGCCGAGTTCGAGCCCGATGTAGCCCCCGCCGATCACGCCGAGGCGACGGGGGACGGAGTCGAAGCAGAGCGCCTCGGTCGAGGAGACGATGAACGTGCCGTCGAAGGCCGCGTGCGGCAAGGCGGCGGGTTCGCTTCCCGTGGCGAGCAGCACGTTTCGCGCCTCCAGGCGCCGCACCTCCCCGGCCGAGGCCAGCTCCACCTGCTGCGGCCCCGCGAGGCGGGCCGTGCCGTGCAGGATCTCGACGCGGCTGCTCTCGAGCAGGCGGCGCACGTTCGCCGTCAGGTCGCGGACGACCTCCTCCTTGCGGGCGAGCATGCGGCCGAGATCGAGCTCCACGCCGGAGAGCCGGATGCCGTGCTCGGCGAAACGGCCCTTCGCGAAGGCGAAGTGCCCGCTCGAATCGAGGAGCGCCTTGCTCGGGATGCATCCCTCGTTCAGGCACACCCCGCCCAGCCGTTCCCGCCGCTCGACGCACGCCGTCTTCAGGCCGAGACGCGCCGCGTGGGCGGCCGCGGTGTACCCGCCGGGCCCGCCCCCGATCACCACCAGGTCGTAGGCCTCCGCCATCGGTCAGATCTCCATGAGGATCCGCTCGGGGTGTTCGATGCACTCCTTGATGTGCCGCAGAAAGGTCACGGCCTCGCGGCCGTCGACGATGCGGTGGTCGTAGGAGAGGGCGACGTACATCATCGGCCGGATGACGATCTGGTCCTCCACGACCACGGGCCGCTTGTCGATGCGGTGCATGCCGAGGATGCCGCTCTGGGGCGTGTTGAGAATCGGGGTGCTCAGCAGCGAGCCGAACACGCCGCCGTTGGTGATCGTGAAGGTGCCGCCCTCGAGCTCGGCGAGCGTCAGGCGGTTTTCCCGGATGCGCTCCACGAAGCCGCGCACGGCCTGCTCGATCTGGGCGAAGCTCAGGCGGTCCGCATGCCGGATCACGGGGACGACCAGCCCCCGTTCCGCACCCACGGCGATCCCGATGTGGTAGTAATGCGGGTAGACGATGTCGCCGCCGTCGATGTAGGCATTGATCTCGGGAACGGCCTTCAGGGCCTCGACGCTCGCCTTGACGAAAAAGGACATGAGCCCGAGGGGGACGCCGTGCTTCTTCTCGAAGGCTTCCTTGTACCGGTGGCGCAGCGCCATCACGGCGCTCATGTCGATGTCGTTGAAGGTGGTGAGCATCGCCGTGTTCTGGCGCGCCTGGAGGAGCCGCTCGGCGATGCGCCGCCGGATGGGGCTCATGGGCTTGCGGGTCCGTTCCTCGACCAGGGGCGCCGCGCACGGCGGGCAGACCGCCGCCTCCCCCCCCGGCGCGGCGGCGGCCGGCGGGACG
>FWPV01000893.1_pt1 | contig 88729 bp, 93 predicted proteins | sample 2228371 | NCBI WGS metagenome assembly FWPV01 (sample SAMEA103939776, study PRJEB20133) | metagenome
TCTAGTTTAAAAAAGCTATAAAAATTTTTGAGAAAGGTTTATCGATGTTCCCAAATGACATTGATATCTATTACAATCTTGGAATAGTTTACGAGAGTATAAACGAAATTGAAAAAGCAAAGGAATGTTTCAAAAAAGTTTTAGAAATCGATATAGATAATACAGATGCGAAAAAACATCTCGAAAAATTAGTAAACATTTAGGGAAGTTTATGAGAAATGTTTTAACATCCTTTCTCGATTTTTTAAAGTTAAAAAATATTTCTTTTATTCTATCAACCTATGATGGCAGAATAGTTACAGATTTTCATAGTGAGAATTTTTTAAAGAAAAATTTTGATTTAAAATCCTTTTTATCAGATTTGAAACTTAAAAAAGATACTTTCACTGCCAACACTTATGGTGATTACAACTATCTTAATTTCCCAAATTATGAAAAGGTATTAATATTTTTTAAAAATGAAACAACAGTTTCTTCAATAATGGATATATATCTTCTTGCAGAACTACTTGATAGTATAGATTCAGCAGTTTGTTTTCTCGATAATAACTTTAAGGTTATCCTTTCAAACCAAACTTTCCAAATAAAATATGGAGATACATATTTAGGTAACGCAACTTATTTCAGTGAATATGTTTTACCTGACCATCTTGAAAAAACGATTAATTCTTTAAAAAAGAAATCAAAAGATGAACTTTTTATTGAGATGTATGATATCAACGGGAACCCAAATTCAGTAAAGGTGAGTATCTTTCCTTGGGAAGATTATTCTATAGTCATAATTTATGATCTCAAAGAAAAAGAGATATGGAATAAAGAGATAGAGGGATTGAAAAGGATACAGAATCTTGTTTTCGATGCTATAGCACAAGGTCTTATAGTTATCGATCGTGAAGGAAACATAATTAAATTTAACAAATTCACCGCTGAAAAATACAAGTTTACAAGTTCAGAGATGATAGGGAAAAATATTTTTGAACTTTTCCCTGATTTTCTTGAGTTCAAACTGGATAAAATTCTTGCAGAGATAATTGAAACGAAAAAAACTAAAAGGATACTTGGTATAAGAAGGTATTCTTCAAGGCTTAAAAAGGAACTTGTTCAAAACCTTTACGGTTACCCTTTGATAGAGAATGGAAGATGTGTGGGAGTTGTTGTTCTTATAGAGGATATAACTGAAAAAAAGATTATTGAGGAGGAGTATCATTTCGTTCAAAAAAAGAGTGAAATAGCGAACGATTTAAATAAACTCTTCTCTTCAAATATAGATTTAAATCTTTTAATTCCTCAAGTTTTAAAATACCTTTATAAAAATTTGAAACCTAAAAATATCTTCTATATCGATATTTTGAATTATCAGTATTATAAAATCAACCCAGCTACCACTGAATTACAGAATGTAAAAGATTCTCTGCTTGAATATTTTAAAAATCTGAAAGATGAGAGTATTCTATATTTTTATGGTCCAAAGTTGAAAGAACTGCAGACGAAAAAAAATGTAAAAAATGTTATATATATTCCTGTAACATACAATAAGAAAATTTTTGGAAAAATAGTTGTTGAATTTTCTGAAGAGGTTATTAACGATAGGTACAAGAAGGATTTTATTGAAACTTTTTATGAGCAGGTTGGGATAATTTTCGATAAATCTTATCTTTATGAAGAGAAGAATGAGAGCTTAAAAAAACTTGAAGTTATACTGAAAGTTTCAAAAATACTATCACAGGATAAAGATTACAAAAAGAGTTTTAGAAATCTTCTCGAATTTCTAATTTCAGAGATAAGAGCTGATAGAGGATTTATCCTTGTAAGAACTGAAGAGGATAAACTGAGGGCTGTTTCAGCTATAGGTATAGATGAGAAAGAGTTGATGGAAAAAGATTTTAGATTTGGAAGGGGAGTTTCAGGCACCGTTGCTTTAAAAAAAGAACCTTTGATGCTTGATAACCTTTTAAAATTTCCAAATGTTGAGTACACAAAAGGATATAAAAAAGAGGCACAGGCGGGAATTTGTGTCCCTATAATTTTTAAGGGTGAACTTGTTGGAGTTTTGATGCTAACAAGATTTGGTAAAAAACCTTTTACCGAAAAGGATTTTGAACTTGTAAAAATAATTTCCAACAATTCTGCAAGTTTTATCAAATCCCTTCTCCTTCAGATAGATTCTGAGAACAAGATCGAACAGTTAACGATTCTATATAAAATTTTTACAAGTTTGAGAAGTTCTTTAAATATTAACTTTTTATCTAAAATTGTTGCAACAACTCTTGGTAGTCTTTTTAAGAGTAAAGTGTGTTTACTCCTTGAAAAAAACAAAGATGAGACATATTTCATAAAAGAGACTTACTTTGAAAATGAACAGATTAAATCGATCCTTCTTAATAAAAAAAATTACAATTTTGAAAAGAGTATAAATCCAAGTGTTTCCAACTTTTTCGATGATCCAAAGATAAGTAAAGAGTTTTTCAAAAACGAAATTAAATATACCACAGTTTTACCTATTTTTATAAACAAGAATAATAGATTTTTACTTTTGATATTCACTGATAGTAATTTAAAAACTAAAATATACGATTACACTTTCAACGCTATAGTTCAGGAACTTTATATAAAATTCGAGAGTGCTTTGCTTTTTGATGAAAATGAAAGGAAATTGAGACAGTACAACATTATAAGCAATCTGATGGAAAAACTGATTTATGTGAAAAGTATAGAAGAGTTCTTTAAATATCTTCTTGAATCTGCTGTGGAGATAGTTGATGGAACTTACGGTTCCCTTCTTTTTGAGGAGAATGGAAAACTTGTTTTTAAAGTATCACTCGGCATAGATATTGGGAAGTTGAAAAAAATAAAAGATATGTCTGATAGTGCTGCAGGATATGTTTTTAAAAATGGCAATACCCTTATTTTAAACGATGTTTCCAAAAGTAAATTTTTTAAACCGATAAAATCTTTAACAAATTATTATGAGGTAAAAAGTTTAATATATGTTCCATTAAAATTTCTTGGGAAAACTATAGGAGTTTTATGTGTTGATAACAAAAAGAGTGGCTTTTTCAATCAATCTGATAAACAGTTTCTCGAAACACTCGCAAACACTGCGATAATAGCGATTTCAAGATTTGAAAAATCTTCAAAAGATTTACAGATCTCAGACCTTATTTTGAACAATATTCCTTCCGGTGTTATATATATAAACAAAAACGGTAAAGTTATACATTTTAACAAATCTCTTTTGAAAATAGGAGAATACAATATTGAAGAGATTTACAATATCGATTATACAGATCTTTTTGAAGATAAAAAAGGTATAATTAAAAATGTTTTCAGTACAGAAAAGCCCCTTTTCAGGGATGAGATAATTTTAAAAAGTAAAAAGAGAGGGAATATCCCTTGTGGTATAAGTATAACACCAATAAAATTTGAGCAAGATCTTGAACTTGTTTGTATAATACAGGATCTTTCAAATATAAAAAGGATCCAGAACGAATTGAAAGCTAAAGAGAATCTGGCTATGCTCGGTCAAATGGCAGCTGGAATGGCACATGAGATAAAAAATCCACTCTCCGGAATTTTGACCGGAATGGAATTTTTGAAAATGAAACTAAAAGAGGACGATATTTTAACAGAATCTATCGATCTCGTTATAAAAGAGGTAAAAAGGTTAGACAGACTTGTAAACGATATGACCTCATTTGCGAAAGTAAAAACTGTACTCCTTACAAAAGTAAATATACTTGATGTTTTAAACCATGCTGTCGAGATGGTAAAAAACAAACTTGAAGAGGCGAACATCTCTTTGAATGTTAGCATCAATGATGATATCCTTGAGATAATGGTAGATGAAGAGCAGATGATAGAAGTTTTTATGAATATACTTCTTAACGCTGTTCAATCTATTGGAAAAGATGGTCATATAGAAATTTCTTTAAAAAAAGAAGATGGTTGGCTTGTTATAGATATTTATAACGATGGTCCCAAAATACCTGAAGAAAATCTTTCTAAAATTTTCGCTCCATTTTTTACAACAAAAAGTGGAGGAACAGGGCTTGGACTTGCGATATCTTTCAATATAGTAAAAGAGCATAATGGAACTATTTTCGCTGTTAACAGAGAAAATGGGGTATCCTTTGTAATAAGGTTACCGTTAAAGAATAGTTAAAATGAAAGAAAAGATCCTTGTTGCTGACGGTGAAATCACCGTAGCAAATTTTTTAAAAAAAATAATTGAGTATGAAAAGAAAGATAGTGTAGATGTTGATATATCTACCGATGGAGGACAATTTAAAAATCTTTTGTCCTTAAACCAGTACTCATTAATAATAGTTGATCTGTCATTACCGGGAATAGATGTTTTTGATTTCATCTCCAACTATTCTATGGAAAATCCATTTTCACCAATAATAGTTATATCAGCAACTATAGACATAAACCTTGCAATGACATGTATAAGGAGTGGAGCTTACGATTTTGTTTCGAAACCTTTCACTGCGGATACCATGCTTTTGGTTGTAAGAAACGCATACGAGAAAAGGCAACTCTTACTTGATAAAGAAAAGTTGAGTGCAGATATCCAAAAGATGAACGAAGAACTTTTAAACACAAACCAACTTGTAACAGAGCAGAAGGAGAAACTTGATAACTATCTTAAAGAACTACTGAAGAGTATAGATGAACTAAAAACCTTTTCAGAGATGATCTCTGTTATAAAATCTTTTGATTCAAATTCTTTGAACATATTTGAAAAGCTTGATACGATTTTTAATCCCCATTCAATAGTACTTTTACTCTTTGATGAAAAGAGTGGAGATTTTGTTGTAAAAAAAGAGAGAAACTTTGAAAAAGAGTTTCCAGTTGGAACAAAGATACATAAAAGTCAGTTCACAGATTATTTTAAATCTTCAAAAATAAATATAGGATACTCTTTGAAAGGAGGAAATGAGAACTCAACTGTTACACTCCCAATATTTATAGGTAAACTCATAATCGGTATTTTTATTTTTGATATAGAGTCTTCAAAAGTCAAGGATGAGAAGATGGTTCTTTTTGAAATTGCGAGATTGGTAATTACCAATTCTTTGGCTTCAGCAAAATTTTTTGAGGATTCAAGGAGAAGTTATCTTGAGTCACTTATCGCATTTTTGTATCTTGAGGAAAGGATATTCCCCGGTTTAAAGAAACATAGTGAAAAGGTTTCAGCTCTTTCTGTCAAAATAGCTAAAAGGATGGAACTCTCAGAAGATGAGATAAAAGATGTCCAGTACTCTGCTTTGTTACACCTTTTAGGGCTTTTAAATAAACCTAAAGAGATATTCAATGCCCCAACATATTTTGATCCAGAAAAATCTGTTGAGATCAAGCAAGCCATAGTTTCTGGAGCAGATATTATAGCACCTCTTGTTATGCTTGAGGATGCCCAAAAAATAATAAAATACCTTTATGAGAATTATGATGGAACAGGCTTCAACAGATTGGTTGGAAAAAAGATACCTGTAGGTGCAAGGATAGTTAGAGTTGCAGGAGAATATTGTGTTTTCAGAGATATTTTTAAATTGACTGATAAACATATTGAAGGGATTTTCAACGATAACTCAGGTAAACTATACGATCCTGATATAGTAAAACTACTTTTTGCTATCCTCAAAAACGAATAGATTATTTTTCCCTAAATTCTTGGCTGTATATAAAGCCTTATCAGATTTATCTATAAGTGTTTCAAGGTTATCCCCATCTTTAGGGAAAAATGAAACTCCTATTGAAATTGTTAAATGGGAGACTTTTGATGTCTCAGGGTTGAAATTGAAATTTTCAATCTTACTTTTAAACCTCTCAAGGACAAAAGTTATATAGTTTTCATCTATATCCTTTAAAAGTAGAATGAATTCATCTCCACCATATTTCCCCAATATATCAGTTTTTCTGAAAGTTTGTTTCATTATCTGTGCTATCTGAACCAAAGCTCTCGATCCCATAAGGTGACCATTTGTATCGTTGAACTCTTTAAAATTATCTATATCGAACATTACTATTGCGATTTTGTTGTTGTTAGTTTTTGCAATATCTATAGCATCCTTTGCACTAACTCTAAAATAGGTTTGATCGTAAAGTCCAGTTAACCTATCCGTGATTGAAAGTTTGTAAGTTTCCTGATAAAGGCGGTTCAACTCTTCCTGTTTTTGATTCAGCTTTTCTGAAACATATTTTGAAAGATAGAATAGAAAAAAGTATATTACAAATATAAGGATCATGTTTTCAAACTTTTCAAGTGTTCTATACTCTATATAAGGAAAAGTTTCCTTAAAGGTGAATCTAAATTCAGATACGAATAAAAGAATTAGAAGAATTAAAGTGTAAAAAAGGGTATTTCTATCCTGAATCAAAAAGTTGGATGTTATTATATTGTAAACGAAAAGGAAAAGGAGTGGAGATTTTATTCCACCTGAAAGAAAAATGGTTACAATCGTATAAAGTATGTCAAAATCTATCTGTATCATCCCCAAATACTTGAAATTTTCCTCATTCATCATAAGGTGTTTATTTTTTTGAAGATATTTTAAATCAAAAAAAAGCAAAAGATTGATAAGTATAGAAATTAATTGCCAAAATAGAAGATATTTTGGTGAAAAGGTGTTATTTATTTTTATTCCAAAAATATTTAGAAAAAAGAAAATAACTGCCAAACTTATCAAAATTATTGTTCTTATATTTATTAGCCAGAAAAGTTTGTCATAGTTGAATCGTGTGTAAAAAATATTCCCTTTATCTTCTCTCATTTCTAATAAATGATAATTGAATATTAAAAAAAGTCAAGAAATTACAATATAATAAACAACTTTACATTTCTTAAATTTGGGATAAAATAATCAAAAAGGAGTATTATGAAAAAATTTTATGTTATTTTCATACTTTTAATAACTACCTTTTTATCTTCCTGCACAGCTGTTTCACTTGAACCTTACAGAAGTGCAGATACACTCGGTCCACTCCATTTTAGGGGAGGTATAGGTTTTGTTGGTGGATTTTCAAGTTATGCTACTTTGAATAATGATACATTGTTAGACTTAGGAATTTTTGTTCCTATGGCTTCAGTTTTTGCAGGTATTGGAATTAGTAAAAATATTGATATATATGGAAGTGCTTCATTCCCTTTCATAAATGATCCTGTCTATGGTGTTGGAGTAAAGTACAAATTTTTTGATAGGTTAGGATTAAAAATCGCTACTATCCCAACTTTCAAGTATAGCGAAAATAGTGTAGAAAAATATAAAACCTATTGTGCAGAGTTACCTTTTCTTTTCACATACACTTTTTTAAACTTTTTATATCTGACAGGTGGTATACATACAGGTTATTATAATGTTTCAAATTATGAAAATGGCAACACTTCTTACGATTTTGTTTCTTACGGTATTTTTGTTATGCCAGAGGTTAAAATATTCAATTTAAGGATATCTTTAGGTTCCGATTTGAGATACTATAAGAGTTTAAAATATAATCTTGTTTACTCTGATGGTTTGAACTATTTTCAAAAGCATATAAATCCATTCTTAACCGTATCTTTTCAATTCTGATCGTTCAGTTAAAATTTTTAATAAGAATGGTAAGATTTTATTAGCATTGACTTTACTTTATTTTTTCTTTATAATCATTTTTCCTTCGGGGCTGGGTGAAAATCCCGACCGGCGGTAAAGCCCGCGAGCGAAAGCTGAACCGTTGAAATTACGGTGCCGACTGTAAAGTCAGGATGGAAGAAGGATAATAAGCCCCGATTGTAAAATCGGGTTTTTTTATGAATAAGAATGATGATGAAAAATTTATCAGAAAATCTATCAGGTTAGCCCTTAAAGCTAAAGGGAAAACATCTCCAAATCCTCTTGTTGGTGCAATTATAGTTAAAGATGGAGAGGTAATATCAAAAGGTTACCATAAAGGTTTTGGAAAACCTCATGCTGAGATTGAAGCTATAAATTCAGCCCCAGTCCCATTGGCAGGTTCTACTCTTTATGTAACTCTTGAACCTTGTTCTGTATGGGGCAAAACACCACCCTGCGTTGAAACAATAAAAGAGATTCCATTCAAAAGAATTGTTATAGGAATGAAAGACCCAAATCCTTCAGTTAACGGAAGGTCAATAAAAATCCTAAGGGATGCTGGTTATACAGTTGAAGTTGGAGTATGTGAAGATGAGGTGAAGAAACTCAACCCATATTTTCAAAATTATATCAAATGTTTAAAAACTTACATTGTTTTAAAAGTTGCAATTTCAAATGATAATTTTATCTATTCAAAAAACTTTAAAGAAAGATATATAACATCATTTGAATCGAGAATAGATCTACATAGAAAAAGGTTTGAATTTGATGGTATCCTTGTTGGCTCAAACACCGTTAATGTTGATGATCCTTTGCTTGATACGAGGAACATAAAAAGTGAATATAAACCAAAAGTTGTTATACTCGATTTTAGTAACAAACTTGATTATTCTAAAAAAATTTTTAAAGATAAAAAAAGGTTAAAAATAATAATTGTTTCTGAAAAATTTAAAAAGGTGTTAAAGGACAAAAAGGATGTAAGATACATTTTTGTTAAAAATAAAAAGGAAAGCTGGAATTTTGTTAAAAACAGAATATGTGATTTCAGGATAATTTCTCTTTTGATTGAAGGTGGCAAAAAAGTTTTTTTAGATTCTTTGAAAAACAAAGTAATTGATGAGGTATGGATATACCGTTCGGAGGTAAAACTTTCAAAAGGAATAAAGTTTGATATTGAAAAGATTTTAAAAAAAGAAAAATTTAAACTCATCGAAGAAAAAAAGATAAAAGAGGATATTTTTAAGAGGTATATATGTTTACAGGAATAGTAAAAGAGACAGGGAAAATTAAAGAGATAGGAAGAAAATCAGAAGACTATATTTTAACCGTTGAAGTTTCCAAAGGTTTTCTAAAAGATGTTAAGGAGGGAGATTCTATTTCTGTTGATGGGGTATGTCTAACTGTTGAAAAAGTATGGGAAAGTTTTATGAGATTCTATGCACTTAGCCAGTCAGCTGAAAAAACTATAATAAGGTTCTATAGGAAAAACGATGAAGTTAATCTTGAAAAATCTATGAGGATTGATGATAGATTTGGTGGACATATGATACTTGGACATGTGGATACAACAGGTTATGTAAAAAGAATCATAAAACCGAATAGAAACAAACTCGAAATTGAAATAGATGTTGGTTCAAAATTTTCTAAATACCTTGTTGAGAATGATTCTATAAGTGTAAACGGAATAAGTTTAACAATAAAAAGTGTTTTTGAAAATTCTTTCGTTTTAAATATTATTCCTGAGACTATAAAGATAACCAATCTAAAAAATTTAAATGTTGGTGAAAGAGTAAATGTTGAAATAAACCAGATAACCAAAAGTATTTACAAATTTTTGAAGGAGAAGAATAATGTTTAACAGAATTGAAGATGCTATCGATGATATCAGAAACGGTAAGATAATAATAGTTGTTGATGATGAGGATAGAGAGAATGAAGGTGATTTTATAATGGCTGCGCAGTTAGTTACACCAGAAAAGATAAATTTTATGGCTAAAGAGGGAAGGGGACTTATATGTGTTTCTATGACTGAAGAGATGCTTTCAAGACTTGGCCTTCGTCTTATGTGTGAGAACAACACTGCACTACACGGAACAAAATTTACTGTTTCTGTTGATGCTAAAGAGGGAATAAGTACGGGTATTTCAGCATACGATAGAGCATACACTATAAAACTTCTTATCGATGATAACTCCAAACCTGAGGATTTTGCAAAACCCGGTCATGTTTTCCCTTTGAAGGCAGAAAATGGTGGTGTTTTAAAAAGGGCAGGTCACACGGAAGCTGTTACCGATCTCGCAAGGATGGCTGGATTGAAACCGGCAGGTGTTCTTTGTGAGATAATGGATGATGATGGAAAGATGGCTCGTCTTCCAAAACTTTTGAAGATCGCTAAAAAGTTTAAAATGAAGATAATAACTATAAAAGATCTTATTTCTTACAGATGTAAAACTGATAAACTCGTGCACAAAGAGGCTGAAGCAAAACTACCAACAGATTTTGGGAAGTTTAAAATAGTTTTGTATTCCAACGATGTTGATAGCCATATACATGCAGCTTTGATTAAAGGGAATGTAAAAGGTAAAAAGAATGTTCTTGTTAGAGTTCATTCAGAGTGTTTCACTGGAGATATATTCCATTCGCAGAAATGCGATTGTGGAAAACAACTTGAGAGATCACTTATGATGATAGAAAACCAGAAAGAGGGAGTTTTGCTATATCTAAAGCAGGAGGGTAGAGGAATAGGTCTTGTTAACAAAATAAAAGCTTACCATCTTCAGGAAAAAGGATACGATACAGTTGAAGCTAACATAAAATTAGGATTTGCAGCAGACCTTAGAGATTATGGAATCGGTGCTCAGATTCTAAAGGATCTTGGGCTTACCACTATAAGGCTTTTAACGAACAATCCAAAAAAGATAGTTGGACTTGAAGGTTATGGAATAAAGATTGTGGAAAGGGTTCCGATAGAGATACAACCTAATGAAAACAATTTTGATTACCTTTTAACAAAAAAGAAAAAATTGGGTCACCTGTTAAAAAATATATAGGAGGTTTTATGGAAAGGTTTGAAGGAAAACTTGATGGTAAAGGGATGAAATTTGCTATCGTTTGTTCAAGATTCAACAATTTTATCTCAAAAAATCTTATAGATGGTGCGGTAGATTGTCTTGTAAGACACAATGTTGACCAGAAGGATATAAAAATTTACATTGCTCCAGGTGCTTTCGAAATACCACAGGTAGCTAAGATGGTTATAAAAACAAACAAAGATTTAAATGGTATTATATGTCTCGGGACTCTTATAAGAGGTGAAACACCACATTTTGATTACATAGCATCTGAGGTATCAAAAGGGATAGCCAAGTTGAATCTTGATGTTGATATTCCAATATCTTTTGGTATAATAACAGCAGACTCAACCGATCAAGCTATTGAAAGAGCTGGAACAAAATCAGGAAACAAAGGTTACGATGCAGCTGAAACTGTTTTAGAACTCGCAAACCTTTACAAAAGGATATGAATGTGGGTAAAAGAAGAAAGGCTCGTGTTCTCGCTTTAAAAATCTTATACATATATGAGATCAACGATTTTTCAAACCTTGACAACATAGTGGATGAAGTTTTTAGACTTGAAGAAAATCTGACCGATGATGTTAAAGATTACAGTTTAAATCTTATAAAAAAGGTTACACTTTTTTTCGATAAATTGAACGAAATAATAGATGGGGTTACAAAGAATTGGTCTATACACAGGATGGCTATAATAGATAAGAACATTTTGAGAATCGCATTGGTTGAAATATTTTTTCAGGATAATGTCCCCGATGTTGTTGCCATAGATGAAGCTATAGAGATTGCGAAACTCTATTCAACCTCTGATTCTGGTGGTTTTGTGAATGGAATTCTTGATAAGATATTAAAAAACAAGGAAAAATATTTATCGGAATTTAAATGAAATTTTTGATTCTTTCTGATATACATTCGAACTATGATGCTTTGAAATCAGTTTTAGATTTTGTTAAAAAAAATTATCAAAACAATTTTACTGAAATTATCTGTCTTGGAGATATTGTTGGTTACGGTGCGGAGCCTAACGAATCTCTCGAAACGATTTTCTCACTAACAGAAAAAATACTTCTCGGAAACCATGAGTGTGGCGTTCTTGGAAAAACGAATATTGGTTTTTTCAACTACTCCGCAAAGGAATCCATACTTTGGACAAGGAAGGTTATTAAGAAGGAATATTCTGAAAGGTTGAAAAAACTTGACTACACTTATTCCTTTGAAGATTTTAGGTTCTCCCATTCAACTTTCCAAAATCCATCATATTGGAATTATATAACATCAATATATGAAGCTGAGGATGAGTTCGATTATGATTATTTCAAAATACTTTTCATAGGGCACACACATATCCCTGTAGTTTATGAAAAGGATGCCTATAATGTAAAAATTATAGAACCTAAAGAGTTAAAAATAGAAGAAAAATCGAGATACATTATAAATGTTGGTTCTGTTGGACAACCGAGGGATGGTGACAATAGAGCTTCTTTTGTTCTCTTCGATAGTGACAGGATGGTTGTAAAATTTCATAGGGTTGAATATGATATAAATAGTGCTATGAAAAAGATTAAAGATAGAAAGTTACCAAAGATACTCGCCGAAAGGTTGGAGAAAGGATTATGAAAAAGGTTTTGATAACTGGAGCTGAAGGTTTTGTAGCTTCCTTTCTTTATAAAGTGTTAAAGGAAAAATATGATGTTGAGGGGACATATTTTGTTGAAAAAGATTTAGGTTACAAATCTTATAAACTCGATTTAACTTATAAAAAAAGTGTTTTTGAATTTTTTGAAAAGAACTCTTATGATTTTATCTTCCATCTCGCGGGACAATCTTCAACTAAAGTATCTTTAAAAGACCCATATCTTACCTACAATGTAAATATAAACTCAACTTTGAACATTTTAGAATCTTTAAGGCTCTATCAGAGTAAAACAAAATTTATATTCATCTCAACATCCGATGTTTATGGTCTTCCCAAATATCTTCCAATAGATGAAAAACATCCCACCAACCCACAGAACCCATATTCGAATTCAAAAAAAATATGTGAAGAGATAATAGAAAGTTATGAAAGGTTCGGTATAAATTATATAATCATAAGAGCCTTCAACCATATAGGTGTTGGGCAGAATGAAAATTTTTTTATTCCATCTCTTATAAGGAAAATAAAAGAAACTCAAGATGGAAAGGTGAAAGTTGGAAATCTTAATCTTAAAAGGGATTTCACAGATGTTAGGGATATGGTTTACGCTTACTCTCTATCTATGGAACTAAAAAATGGAATATACAATATATGTTCAGGAAAAAGCTATTCTTTAAAATATATTGCAGATTATCTTGTTAAATTATCAGGCAAAAATATAACTTTTGAAACTGACGAATCTCTTTTAAGAAAAAATGAGCCTGAAGAATTTTTTGGAGATTTGGAACTTTTTAGAAGTATAACAGGTTATAAAAATCGTTATTCAATAGAGGAAAGTTTAAAATGGATTTTTGAAAATTATGACAAAACTGGTAGTTCTTTCTGATATTCATTACAGAAAAGGTGATTATAAAATCTTTTCAAAGATTAAGGAACTCTTAAAAAGGGATGAATTCAAAAAGGTAATTTTTCTTGGAGACACTTTCGATTTTTTTTTTGAATTTAAAGGTAAGTTTTATAAAAAAGAGAATATAGATTTACTTGATTTTTTAAAGGATATCTCAAAAGATTATGAAATTTTTTTTATTAGAGGAAACCACGATATTTTCTTGGGAAAGGGTTTTAAGGAAATTACAGGTTGCAAAGATGTTGTTGATAGGTTATATTTTGATTACGATTGGGGAAAAGTTCTTTTGACACATGGGCATCTGTTGAAAAATGATAGTATGTTGAAAAAATTTTTCTATTTCATTTTGGAAAACAAATTCGATAGATTTCTTTTTTCACTCCTGCCCGAGAGTTTAGGATATAGAGTCGGGATATTGGTATCAAACCTTTGTAATTTAAGAAGGGTAGATAAAAAGGAAAAGATGAAAAAGTTGGAAGAGAGTTTTAAAAAAAATTTCGAAAAGGATTTTCAAAAAATTGTTGTTGGTCATTACCATTTAGATTTTGTTTCGGAGGATAAAAGGATTTACGCTTTATCGGATTTCAAAGAGAATGGAAGTTATATCGTGATAGATGAAAAGGGGGTGTTTCTTGAACATTTTTAAAATTGTTGATAGAGCAAGCATAGAGTTTGTAGTTATGGAATCGATAAAGGAAGATAGAGCATTTACAGATATAACTACACAGATGTGTGTTCCAGAGGAATCTGAAGGAACTGCAAATATCATCGCGAAGGAGAATGGTGTTCTTTCAGGGATACAGATAGCAGAGATTGTTCTTCAAAATTTTGGTGTTTATGTTGTTGAATATTTTGCTGAGGATGGTGAAAATATAAAAAAGGGTGATAAACTCGCAAAAGTGAAGGGAAAAATTAGAGGGATGCTTTCAGCTGAGAGGACAATACTTAATTTCATCCAACATCTTTCAGGTATAGCAACTTATACACAAAAATTTGTAAAAATTGTTGAAAAGTACAATGTTAAAATACTTGATACGAGAAAAACAACCCCTGGACTCAGAGCACTTGAAAAGTATGCAGTTTTATGTGGTGGTGGTATAAACCATAGGTTCGATCTTTACGATCAGATAATGATCAAAGATAACCATCTTTCATTTATGAAGGATGACTTTACAGTTATCCAGAGAATGAAAAATAAATATCCGGATAAAAAGATAATAGTTGAAGTAAAAGATATCGAAGAGATAGAAAAAGTTTTGAATTATCCTGTTGATAGGATACTTTTGGATAACATGACACCCGAAAATGTTGAAAAATCTATAAAATTGATAAATGGGAGATGTCAGGTTGAAATCTCTGGTAACATAGATGAAAAGAATATTGAACTTTACGCTCAAAAGTATCCTGATTTCATTTCTATAGGGAAAATAACACATTCAGCGAAAGCTCTCGATATAAGTATGAAGGTTGAAAATGTTTGATTTTTTAAAAATTAAAAAAGAATTCGATTTTGAAGATTATATATATTTTGATGAAACGGATTCCACCAATTTAAGAGGTATTGAACTTTTGAAGAAGGGGAAGAAAAATTTTTTGATAGTTGCAAAAAAACAGAATAAAGGGTATGGTAGATTCAACAGAAGATGGGAATCTTATGAAGGAGGGCTCTACTTCTCCTTTACCTTTGATTCTAAAAATCTATCCTATCCTGTTCAATTTTTCTCCATCGTATGTTGTATGGGAGTTTACAACTATCTGAAAGGAGAAATTGACAATTTAACTTACAGATGGCCAAACGATATTCTATGTGATGATAGGAAGATATCTGGAATACTTCTTGAATATTTTGATAACATCATTCTTGCCGGAATAGGTATAAATGTCAACAACGATATTTTCCCCGATAGTATCGAAAGTGTTGCAACATCAATATATCTTAAAACTGGTAAAAGAAAAGATCTTTGGGATGTTCTTTATTCTGTTTTAAAAAATATATTGGGTGTGAAAGATTTTGAAGAGATTTTGAACTTTTTAAATGAGAGTGGTATGGTAGGTAGAAATGTTAGTTTAACTTTACAGAAAGAGGTTTTTGAAGGGAAAGTTGTTGGATTTGAAAAAGATGGCTCCATAGTTTTGGAAACACTTTCAGGAAAGAAAAGTTTTCTTGCGGGTGATGTCAAAATTTTGAGGTGAAATATGAAAATTCTGGTTGTTGGTCATATGCACTCTAATCCCCAAAATAGGGAAGTTTTCCAGATGCTTATGGAAGAGCATGAAGTGAAGATAATTTATCCAAAAAAATGGATTGGAGAGTTTGAAGAAAAATATTTTGATGAGAACGGATTTAAAAAGTTAAAAGTTCCCTTTACAAAAAATGGTTATATACCTTTTTTGAAAGAAAAAGAGGAATATGATCTTTTATGGATCGATGAGGAACCTTATCTTCCACAGACATATTTTATTTTAAAAAATGTAAGGTATAAAAAAGCTATTTTAAGAGGTGCTCAGAACATTTTTAAAAGGGATTTTTTCAGGAACATTTTATACGGTTTTGTAAAAAAGAGAGTAGACCTTTTCGTTGGTGTAGGAGAAGGTTCGAAAGATGTTCTTGAAAAGATTTTTAACAAAGAGTCTAAAATAGTTCCACTTCATGTTCCTGACGATTTCTTTTTAAAGGAGGATAAAAATTTTTCAAATGATAAATTGACATTAGGTTTCGCGGGAAGGTTGGAAGAGAGCAAGGGGGTTACTCTTTTAATCGAACTTTTGAAAAATTTGAAATTTGATTTCAAAATTAAAATAGCAGGTAAAGGGAGATATGAAAAGTTTCTTATAGATTTTCTGAAAAGCTCAAAAATAGAATATCAGTTTTTAGGATTCGTTGAGCATGAGAAAATGAAAGATTTTTATAAGGATGTTGATATATTTTTAAATCTATCCAAGGATACACCTTCTTGGAAAGAGCAGCAGGGAAGAACTATACTCGAAGCCATGGCTTCGAAATGTGTTGTTATTTCTACCAAAAGTTTTGATATAGAAAAAAACTATAAAGGCAGCGCCATAATAGTTGATTATGATAAGGATGAAATAATAAAAAATTTAAATCAACTTTTTGAAAAGAGAGAAAAACTTTACGAAATTTCAGAACTTGGAAACAGAAAGGCAAGAAGTTTTTCAAGATTTGAGATTTTAAAAATTTTAATTGGGATAATTGAAGAGTATGTCAAACCTTTTATCTGTTGATATAGGAAAGAAAAGAACAGGTATATGTCTTTGTTTAGATGGTATAATTTTACCCCAAAAGGCAATAAAAACTTACGAACTTGAAAAAGTTTTAAAACAGTATATCTTGGATTACAATATTGAACAAATAATATTTGGTGTTCCTCTCGATAAAGATGGAAAAGATAATGAAATGTCTCTTTGGGTAAAGGATCTTGTTGGAAAAATGAATATTTGTGGAGTAGATAAAATTTTTTTCAACGAAAGGTTAACAACCAAAGAATCTGAAAGGTTGATAAGAGAGAGTGGATTGAAAGAAAAAAAAGAGGAAATCGTTGATTCTATATCGGCGATGATAATTATGAAGGAGTATTTGAATTTTGAAAGGGAAAAGTAAATATCTGGGTTTTTTACTTTTGATAATTTTTTCCGTTATCTTAATAAAGTTGAATTATAATAATTTTAAAGTTGACAAGGATATGACTCCAAAAGAGTATGTTAAGATCGAAATAGAGAATGGGATGAGTTTTAAAGATATTGAAAAAGTTCTTATCGATAGCAGCGTAATAAAAAATCCAAAACTTTTTAAATTTTTTGTAAAAGTTTTTAATGCCGATAGGAAGTTGAAGGCTGGTGTTTATCTTCTCGAGAAGGATCAGGATGAGTTTTCTGTTTTCAACAAGATCTATAAAGGAAAAGTTCTGCAAAAGAAGATCGTTATACCTGAAGGATTCACTTTAAAACAGATTTTTAGAAGGTTGAAGGAAGAGCTCGATATAGATTCATTTGAGTTTTTCTCGATATGTTCATCCAAAGAGATCTTAAAAAAGTATGGAATAGAAGGAAAAAATTGTGAAGGTTTCCTTCTCCCTGAAACATACTATTTTACTGATGATATGGGGGCAAAGGAGATCGTTCTGAAGATGTTGAAACTTTTTGAGGAGAAGTATCCTGAAACTATTTTTAAAAAAAATGATCTGAATTTTACGAGGTACTCATATATTATTTTAGCATCAATAATAGAGAAGGAAGCAAAATTGGATGATGAAAAGTATACAATTTCCGGTGTTTATTACAACAGGTTAAAAAAAGGGATGAACCTTCAATGTTGTGCAACAGTTTTTTATGCACTCGGAAGGGAAGGTGGAATATTATCCTATAAAGATCTTGAGATAAACTCTCCATACAATACTTACAAAAATCCCGGACTCCCTCCAACTCCAATATGTTCACCTGGAAAAGTTTCCATAGATGCTTCCTTGAACCCAGAAAAACATGATTTTCTCTTTTATGTATCAAATGGTGATGGAACCCACACCTTCACAAAAACATACAAAGAGCATATAAGGGCACAGAGGAAAAACAAAAAATGATTCATCTTGAAAATAGTTTTATAAATGGTATTATAAAAATGGCGGGGAGATATGTCTTGAACCCTGTCAGATCCGAAAGGAAGCAGCAGTAAAAGCCCTCTGTCTCCGCCGCCTGAAAAAAAGGAAAATATATGTCTTATATAGTTTTTGCCAGAAAATATAGACCTCAGAGATTTGAAGATGTTATTGGTCAGGATCATATAGTAAAAGTTTTAAAGAATGCTGTTAAAAATAACAGGATTCCACACGCTTTACTTTTCTCTGGTCCAAGAGGTGTCGGAAAAACATCAACAGCAAGAATTTTGGCTATGGCTCTAAACTGTGAGAATGTTGAGGATGGAGAACCATGTCTTAAATGTAAATCTTGCAGGGATATAATGGAGGGAAGAGATGTCGATGTTGTTGAGATAGATGGAGCATCAAATAGGGGAATAGATGAAATAAGAGATCTTAGAGATAAGGCAGGGTATGTTGCAATTTCAGCAAAGAATAAGGTTTTCATAATAGATGAAGTTCATATGTTGACAAAGGAGGCTTTCAACGCTCTTTTGAAGATACTCGAAGAACCTCCAGAGCATGTAAAATTCATTTTCTGCACAACTGAACCTTTCAATGTTATTCCAACAATTCTTTCAAGATGTCAGAGATTCGATTTTAAAAGGTTACCTATAGTTGAAATTGTAAAGCAGCTGAAAATTATTTGTAAGGACCAAAACATAGAATATGAACTGGAAGGGCTAAACCTTATAGCCCAGATGGCTGATGGAGGAATGAGGGATGCTCTCTCAATGCTTGATCAGATAGCACTGATGCATAAAAAGATAACCTACGATGATGTGAATTCTATCTTTGGTCGTTTGGATACATACTTTTTTGTAAAACTTGTTCAAAAGGTTATTGAAAAAGATTTGAAAGGAATAATAGAGAGTTTTGAAGAACTTTTGATGAAAGGTTTTGATATAGAGACTTTCGTATCGGAGTTCGCGAACTATTTTCACTACCTTACACTTCTTAAAAATGATATAACAACAGATGAAATATCATCCCTACATCCTGAAATCTTTGAAAAAGCGAAAGAGCAATCGAAACATTTTTCCAACACTACTTTAAACCAGATAACGAGAGAGTTAATAGAACTATCGAACAAGTTGAAGTTCGCTTCAAACAGAAAGATGGTTGTTGAGAATCAACTTGCAAGGATTCCGTTCATGATAGATGGAAGGGATATTGATGAAATAATAAGACTTCTTAACGAAAAAAAGTTTACAGAAAAAAAAATAGTTGAAAAAAAAATCGATGAAAGGATAGAAAAGGTAGAAACAAAAGTTGAAGAAAAAAAAGATGATGAGAAAGAGGATCTCGTATTTGAAAAATTCATAGAGTTTTGCAAAAGAAAAGATCCAGTTGTTGGAACGGCACTTGAAAACGGTGATCTTCTTGAAAGGAAAAAAGATTATATTAAAATTTCTTTTCCCGACTCTTTAGAATATGTTTTAAAAGAGGATAAAATAAAAAATCTTATAAAAGATTTTAACGAAAAAATAAATCTTGAAATTCTTTTTTTTAAAAATGTAAAAGATGATAACAAGATTATTAACAATGGTCTTGAAAAGAATGAAAATGTCTTAAAAATAATTGAAAGGTTCGATGGAGAGATAGTTTACTGAGGAGGAATTATGGACATGAAAAAACTTATGAAACAGGCACAACAGATGCAAAAGATGATGGAAGAGATGGATGAAAAATTGAAAGAAACTATAATAGATGTTAGTGTTGGTGGTGGTATGGTTACAGTAAAGATGAATGGTAAGTATGATGTTGTAGATATAAAAATATCTGAAGAGATTCTAAAAAATGAGGATCCAAACATAGTTGTGGATCTTTTAAAATCAGCTTTCAACGAAGCTAAAAACAAAGTTGATCAACTGAACAAAGAAGAGATGGGAAAGTTGACAGGCGGTTTTCAGCTGCCTGGTAATTTAGGGTTTTGATATGACAAGTTTTGAAAGGTTGAAAAAAAATTTGAAAGAACTGCCTGGTATTGGCGATAAATCAGCTGAAAGACTTATATTCTTTTTGATCTCAAAAGGGAAAGATTTTTCGAAAGAGTTATCGGAATCGATTCTTGAACTCTCTGAAAATATGAAGGTTTGTTCTATATGTGGAAGTATAGATGAAACTGACCCATGTAGTATCTGTTCCAATGGAAAAAGGGATGAGAATATTTTGATGGTTCTTGAAAAGCCGAGGGATCTGTTTATTTTTGAAAGGACAAAAAGGTTCAATGGACTTTACCATATTCTTGGGGGACTTATCTCTCCATTGGATGGGATAACACCTGAAAAACTCTCATTCGATAAACTTTTACAAAGAGTTGAGAAGGGAAATATTAAAGAGGTGATAATAGCACTTTCACCTTCAACTGAGGGAGAAACAACAACTATATATCTAACTAAACTTTTAAAGGATAAGGTTGAAAGGATAACAACTATCGCAAGAGGAATACCTTTTGGTACAGATTTCGAATATATAGATGATTTCACACTCCAATGTTCTGTTGAAAAGAGACAGAATTTAGATTGATTCCCCATATCACATATTGATTTATTTTTATTATTATGATATATTTTATTTTTAAAAAGGACTTAAAATGGTTTCTTTCTTTAATTTTTTAAAAAGAAAGGGAGTTGTCCAAGAAGAGGAGTTTGATCCTACAGCTTTTGTCTATGCTTTGAAAACAATAAAAATAGAAGATGATGAACTCCTTGAGATAAACAGGAATGCCCATTCTATACTATCCTCAATTTCAGTTGAAGAGAAAGGGCTTATAGAAGAGATAGAAAAAATTGAGGATAGAGGGAATAAACTCTATGCATCAATACAGATAGTTTCAGAGGCAGCGGATGTTTTAATAGATTATTCGAAAAATTCTACAGAAAGTATTAAAAATAGTGTTACAGAATTCGATCAGGTTATAAACCAGTTGAACATATTTACGAGTGGTTCTTCTAAGATACTCGATATTGTGAAACCTTTCAACGATTATTCAAAACATATAGGACAGATAACTGAAATCATAATTGGAATAGCGCAGATGACAGAATCAGCTGCAAGGAACGCTGGTATTAAATCTTACCATGCTGGAGAGAGTGGAAAGGGATTTGAGGTTATAGCTGACAGGATGCTTCTTCTCGCAAATAAAACATTCAACCTAACAAAAAGGATTCCTGAAAGTATAGAAAATATAAAAGTGAAAACTGAAAAAGTTGTTGAATCAGTTGATAATGTTTCATACAAAATAGACACTTTAAAAAGAAATATAGATCTTTTGAGTTTCAGGTTGAAAAATGTTCAGATGAACCTTTTAGATATTGTATCCAAATCTGATAGGATGAAAGAGTATATAAACATTCAGGATAAAAACAAAAATCTCATAAACGATCTTAACAGGAGTGTCCAAAATATAGTAGATGTTTCATTACAATCGACAGAGAAACTTCTCACTATGGTTAAAACACAATCTGATGTTAAAATAGGATTGTCGAATCTGATGCAACAACTTGATCCTCTTTCCGATCTTATATACGAAAAAAAATCTATAGATAATTCAATATCTACAGAGTTGAAGATGTTCAAAAAGATAGAGATAACTCTTGAAAACAGTAAGAATATCATAGATCAGACCATGAGTGTTATAAGGGATTTTATCGAGAGGAATGAGGAACAATCAAAAGTTGTTAAGAACTATTTCCAAGCTATAGAATCTATAGAAGAGAGCGAACAACTTATGATCAAAAATGTTGGTGAGATAGAGGATAATCTGAATCTGCTACTTGGGGCTGTTAACGAGTTCTCAACAAGTATTATCAATGTTAAAAGTGAAATAGAGAAAACTCTCAATATGATTTTAAACCTTAAAGATGATTTCAACGATATATCGATAAATTTGAAACTCATCTTTGAAACCAGTATTGAGTTGAAAGAATTGTCAGAACAGACAAGGCTGCTTTCACTTTATGCTTCGATTGAGGCTGCAAGATCTGGCAAATATCAACAGAATCTTGCGGTTATAGTTTCACAAACAAAGGAATTGATCAAAAAAGCCACAGACGCTTCTTTGGAGATAAAAAATATAGTGAAGAATATGGAAAATCTTCTTTTGGATGTTTTGAATATTGTCGATAAAGAACTCGATTCTGCTAAAAAGATAATCTTTTCAATAGAAACGAGTAGTAAAGTTGTGAACGATGTAAAAGATTCAGCTGAGAATTTTAAAAATCTTTTAAAAGAGATATACGACTCTATCACCCAGCAGGAAAAATTAAAGGATGATATAGTAAAACTTTACAAAAATATAATAGCGAAATCTGAAAAAATAAACCAGATGGCTGAAGAACTAAACAAGATTTTTAAAAACGATATTTTAAAAAGTGATGATTCTTTGAAGATGTTAAGAGGTATACAGGATACTATTTCACAAAAATTTATAATTAAAAGGAATCCAGAGAAGAACAGATTCAAGTTTATAATGAACAATCTTCCTGTTCATTGGCATCCTGCACTTGTTGGTGATTCTACGAGTAACACAATTTTACAACAGATACATTCAGGTCTTGTAAAATTCGGAAAGGATACCAATGTTGTTCCAGCACTTGCAAAATATTGGCATATAAACTCAGATGCAACAGAATGGATTTTTTTCTTAAGGGAGAACGCTTATTTCCATGATGGCACTCCAGTTACAGCAGAGGATGTAAAAGAGAGTTTTAAAAATGTCCTTTTGACTCCAAACTCTTCTTTCGTTAACATGATAAAAGGAGCACAGAACTATATAAAGAGGAGAGCAAGGGATGTTGAAGGTATAGAGGTTATAGATGACCATACCGTTAAGTTCGTTTTAGATTATCCATATATTCCTTTCCTTTCAAACCTTGCTGTTATATCTCTTTCCATAATTAAAAAGGATATGGTTAAATTTTCAGATGAGAAGATGAAAAATAACTGTATAGGTTGTGGACCTTTCGTTATGAAATATGTTGATGACGAAAGAATTTTAATGGAATCAAACAAACATTATTTTGGTGGTGAACCTTTTGTAGAGAATGTTGAAATTAAAATTAAAAGGGAAGAGGATGAATTTGAGGAACTACTTTCAAAAAATATTGATTATTGTTCAGTCAACGCTGAGGACCTTGAAAAACTAAAAAAATTGAACAGATTGGATATAAAAGTTTTAACTATTCCTTCTTTGGATGTCCAATATGTTGGCTTCAACTTTTCAAGGAAAAACGAGATCACACTTACAAAAGAAGTCAGAAAAGCGATAAACTATGCTACAGATAAATCGAGGTATATAAACGAAACTATGTTCGGGCTCGGTATAATCTCCAAGGGAGTTTTTCCACCATCACTCCAATGTTACAATAAATCGCAAGAAGGTTATCCTTATAACATATCAAAAGCAAAAGAACTTATGATAAAGGCAGGTTTTTCTGACGGTATAAAACACCATTTTGAGATGATATGTTCAAATTCTGAAAGGGTTTTGAAGAGGGCTGAACTCTTACAGGATATGTGGCAACAGATAGGTATAAAAATAAAAATAGTACCTTTGAAGTGGGTTGAACTTTTAGATAGGATGCATTCTGGTAAATGTGATCTTTTTATGATGGGATGGGCTGGTGATACAGGTGAACCAGACAATTTCCTTTATCCACTTTTCCATAGTGAGAGTTTTGGAGATGGTGGTAACAACTCATTCTATTCAAACAGAGAGGTTGATAATCTTATTTTGAAAGCGAGAATGACTACAAACTTTGAAGAGAGAAACAAACTTTATCAGGATATTGAAAAAATTATAGTAGATGATGCTCCCTGGGTATTTTTAACTCATAACTATAAACAGATCGCTATCAGTGAAAAAGTACATGGCTTCTATGCACATCCTTTAAGTGCTTTGCCTATCGAATACACTTGGAAGGAGATTGAAGAAAATGGCAAATGAACAGTATATAACTTTTAAAATTGAAGGAAAGATATACGGGATAAACATATCGGATATCATAGATATATATGAAAAAATGAATGGGATAAGGATTCCAAATGCCCAAGATTATATAGAGAGTGTTATAAATTTAAGAGGAGATGTTGTAGTTTTGATCTCTTTGAAGAAAAAGTTGAAGATAAACAAAAAGGTTGAAGAAAATTATATAATTATTTGTGAAAAGGATAAAGAAAAATATGGACTTCTTGTTGATAATATAGAGGGTATAATAAATGTTACCAAAGTTAAAGAGGAAGAAAGTGAAGGTGAGTATATAAAAGGATTTGTTGAAAAAGATGGTAAAGAGATTATAATATTAAATTTGAAAAATATTATCAATAAAAATTAGGAGGAAAAAATATGTCTACAAGGGTGCTAATCGTTGATGACGCGATTTTTATGAGAAGGATGATCGCAGATATTTTGAAGAAAGAGGGGTTCGAAATCTGTGGAGAGGCTGGTACAGGATCACAGGCTGTTCAGATGTATAGGGAATTGCAGCCTGATCTTGTTACTATGGACATCATAATGCCAGATATGTCTGGAATCGATGCTGTAAGAGAAATCATCAAAGAGTTTCCAAACGCAAAAATTCTTATGGTTTCAGCTATGGGGCAACAATCACTTGTTGTCGAAGCTATACAGGCTGGTGCTAAAGATTTTGTAGTAAAACCTTTCCAACCATCAAGAGTTCTTGAATCTGTTAACAGAGTGTTAAATTTGAAATAGAATATGACAAACTATGAAGAATTGTTCATAAGTGAAGCTGAGGAATACCTCGAACAAGTTTCAGATTCCATCTTGAAACTTGAAAAGGATATGAACGACATCGAGGCTATAAATTCCATTTTTAGAGGTATGCATACTATAAAAGGCATGGCAGCTTCGATGGGCTATTCTTCTATAACAAAAATTTCTCACTCAATAGAAGATGTTATGGATCTTATAAGGAGCGAAAAATTACAGGTCAGTTCTGAACTTGTAGATCTACTTTTAAAGGGAACAGATTACATTCAATCTTTAGTTCATAAAAGTCAGATAGATGAGAACATAATAAAAAGTTTTTTAAAGGTGATAGAATCTATAAAAACAGGTTCTGAAACTATTAAGGAAAAGAATATAGTTGAGGAAAGGAAAGAGAAAAAAGAACCTGAAAGGATTTCACTTTCAGAAAAGGTTATTAAAATTATTTTTGCTGACGATGTTGTATTAAAATCTGCACGAGCGTTTGTGGTGATTAAAAATTTACAGGATAAAAAACTTTACATAAAAAGTGATCCAGATTTTGATTCCATAATGAAGGAGAACTTTAAAGATGAGATAAAGATCTTCATCAAAGATACACCCCAGATAAACAGTATAATAGAAGAGATAAAAGGGATTCCAGAAATAAAAGATGCTTTTGTTTTAAAAGAGGAGATTAAAAACGAACAGGAAACGGTTATCGAAAAAAAGGATATAAAAGTTTCACTTGAAAGGTTGGATAACCTTCAAAATTATGCTTCCGAACTTGTAATAGCGAGAGGAAGGTTACAACAGATAGCTTACTCTTTACAGAACGAAGAGTTGATAAATTCATTGAATTCAACATCAAAGATCATTTCAAACATTCAGGATGAGATAATGAAAATAAGGATGGTCCCTGTTGGACAGGTTTTTGACAGGTATCCAAGATATATCAGGGATCTTTCAAATAGATTGAAAAAAAAGATAAACTTTATAATAAAGGGAAAGGATATTGAACTTGATAGGGCTATTCTGAATTCTTTGGCTGATCCTTTGTTGCATCTTTTAAAGAATGCTGTTGATCATGGTATAGAAAGCCCGGAAGAAAGGTTGAAAAACAAAAAGGATGAGACAGGTAATATTATTCTCGAAGCTAAGAGAGTTAAAAACGGTGTATTGATTATTGTTTCAGATGATGGCAAAGGGTTGGATAAAAATAAAATAATTGAAAAAGCTTTATCTTTGAATTTGGTAGATGAAGAAAAGGTTCAACATCTGAGTGAAAACGATATCTATTCTTTCATCACGAGTGAAGGTTTCTCAACTAAAGAGGAAGTAAACGATATATCTGGAAGAGGTGTTGGAGTTGGTGCGGTTTATAATGTTCTAAAACAGATAGGAGGAACACTTGAAATCTCATCACAGAAAAACAAGGGAACAACATTCACTTTAAAACTACCTCTTACACTTGCAATAATAAAAACATTGATAGTTAAGGTTAGTGATGAGACATATATAATTCCTCTATCACATATAGTTGAAACAATAGATATTAAAAAGGAAGATATTTTCACTATAATGGGTAAAGAAGTATTTGTTTTGAGAGATGAGGTTATACCACTTGTTAGGTTATCAAATATTTTCAAATGTGAGAATACTGGAGAGAGAGAAAAATATTCTATAGTTCTTGTTGAAGTCGATGAGTCTTTCTATGGGATACTTGTTGATAGTTTTATGGAACAATCTGAGGTAGTTGTAAAGCCTTTAAAAGGGATACTTTCAGGTATCCATGGGCTTGCAGGTGTATCAATATTAAACAATGGAATGCCATCTTTCATAGTTGATGTTCCCGGAGTTGTATCGATGGCTAAAGAGGGGTAATTTATGATTGATTTTAACAACTTAAAAGATTTTCATCTTGATGGTATCAAAGAGATATCTAATATTGGAGGAGGACATGCCGCAACGGTTCTCTCCCAACTTGTAAATAAGAGGGTTATGGTTTCCGTTCCAAAGGTTCACATAATCTCCTCTGAAGAGATTTACAGAATAATAAACAATCAGGATGAGATAGTCACCGGAGTTCTTGTTAAGTTTCTTGGTGATCTTACAGGTAGAACTCTACTCATATTCCCAAGAGATGAGTCAATGCTTCTTGTTGATATGGTAATGGGAAAAACTGTTGGATCCACAACCATTTTAAGTGAGATAGAGCAATCAGCTATCAAAGAGGTTGCAAATATAGTTATAAGTTCATACCTAACAGCTATGAGTGATTTTTTGAACATGCTGATACTCCCATCAGTACCAAATCTTGTTATAGATATAGGATCAGCGGTTATAACTTCAGCTTATATAGATTTCAGTTCTAACAAGGATGTGGTTTTCTGTGTAGAGACAGAATTCACCTTTGAGGATGATCCACAGCCTTTGAAAGGATATCTTATACTTTTACCTGATCCGATCTCTTTGAAAAAACTTCTCGATTTTTTAAACAGGTAGGTTGAATGAAAAAACAGGTTCAAATTTCAGAAGCTGAAAAGAAAGTTTTAAAATCTTTTGCTCAAAGGATAGATCCAAAGGATGCTGGTGCCCATAACAATTTGGCTGTTGTTTATTACAACAAAGGTTTGTACGATGAGGCGATAGAGGAACTTGAAAAGGCTCTCGCTATAGATCCAAAATTCACACTTGCAAAGAAAAACCTTGAACTCATCTATAAAGAGACAGGGATGTACGATGAGAAGATAAAAGAGTACAAAGATATACTTGAAAAAGACCCTGAGGATATTTCTACAAGGTTTAAACTCGCTGAAGCTTTGAACAATATGGGAAAATCACTTGATGCTATAGCTGAATACAAAAGGATTTTGAAGATTAACCCTTCCTTTATCGATGCGAGATTGAATTTGGCAAAGATATACAAATCGTTAGGTATGTATGATGATTCTATAGAAGAGTACAGAAAATCTTTAAAGGTACAACCCCATTCAGCACAGATACATTCTATGCTTGGAGAGGTTTATTATAATAAAGGAATCTTAGATTCAGCTATTAAAGAGTTCCAAAAAGCTTTAGAACTTGATCCGAATCTTGCAGAGGCACATTTCCTTTTAGGTTTTGTTTATGGAGAGAAGGGGCTTTTTGATGATGCTATCAAGGAAACTAAAAAGGCGATCAAACTTAACCCTGCTTATGGAAAAACACAGGCAAATCTTGGAATAGATTTTTACCAACAGGGTATGTATCAGAATTTTGTTCAGGAAGAATCTAATGTTTCAATTCAGCCAAATAGTTTTTTAACTTACTTTACACTCGGAATAGGTTTCAGAAACAAAGGACTTTTCAACGAAGCTTTGAAAGAGTTCAAAAAAGCTGAAGCTGTAGAACCTGATAGAGCTTTGATACATATCCAGATAGGAGAAATATATCTACTTTTGGGTGAGAACGATAAAGCTATAGAAGAGTACAAACTCGCTTTCAAGGATGAATCATTTGCAGCAAAAGCTTACAACGATATGGGTATAGCTTTCCATAAAAAAGGTGATATAGATAATGCAATAGAATGTTATAACAGATCGATAAAAATTGATCCAACCTATGTTATGGCTTACAACAATCTCGGTATAGCGATGCTTCATAAAAATAAGACTGATGAAGCTTTAAAGATGTTCAACAAATCACTTCAAATAAGGGATGATTATGTTGATGCACTTTTGAACCTATCAATAATTTTCATAGAAAATAAAAATTTTGTTGAGGCAAAAAAATATATAGATAAAGTTCTTGAAATAAAAGGAGATTATCCTTTAACCTATAACTATCTTGGAATAATTTATAGAGAGGAAGGGAAGTATGAGGATGCTATAAAAGTTTTTGAAAAAGCTATCCAATATGATGAGAATTTCGCCGAAGCTTACTATAACTTAGCTTTCACACTAACTAAGGTTGGAAGGTATGAGGATGCTTTGAAATACACCAAGGAAGCTTTAAGGTTGAACCCTTACTATGTTGAAACGAGGTATAAACTCGGGCTTGATTACTATGCTGATAAAGTGGATGTACTGATAAGTGGAAGTTTATCAAAAGATGTTCAGGTAACATCTTCAGAACAACTTGAAGGTTTTTCTATGGGTGAAGAAAAAAGTTCAGATATTTTTACAGGTGTTTTTGAAGAGGAAACGGATGATACTTTTGAGAGAGAGGATGTTAAGTTAAAAGAGGTTGATATACTTGAAGAGAAGAGAAAGAAAGCTAAGGAATCCTTCCAAAAAGGTGAATATGACATGGCTTTACAAAACGCTTTCGAGGTTGTTAGGAAGGATGAAAATGATGTTGAGATGTTTGAAATAATAGGTGATGTTTACAACATAAAAGAGATATATGGTGAGGCTGAAGAATATTACAGAAAAGTTGTCGCTTTATCTCCTTTGAATGAGAATGTTGTTTTGAAACTTTCAAAGTTACTTTACAACAAAGGAATCTATTCTGAACCTATAGAATACATTTCAAAAATAGTTGAAAGGGATAGAAACAGGATAGATGTTTTGAACCTTTATTCTATGCTCTTATGGAAGGATGGTAATCTTGAGGAAGCGATAAAAATAATAGGAGAAATACTTTTAAAGGACCCTGAAAATGTAGAAACTCTTACAAATCTGTCTGAAATCTATGTTAGTCAGGGAAGGGACAATGATGCACTTGAAATCTACGAAAGGATCCTGAAAAAGGATAGTGAAAATCTTGATATTCTCTATAAAAAAGCTCTTGTCTTGAGAAGAATGAAGATGTTTGATGATTCGATAAAAATTCTTGAATCACTTATAAGTAAAGATGTTGATAATCTAAACTATCTTTGGGAACTTGCAACCGTGTATGAATTAGTTGAAGATTATGAAAAATCTATACAGATATATACAAGGATTGTTCAGATAGACCCAACGAACCTTAAAGCGTTTTTAAGAATAGGTTCAGTTTGTATAGAGATAGAAAATATTGAAGTAGCAAAGGATGCTTATCAAAACGCTTTAAAATTAGATCCTACAAATCCTGAAGCTAATTTTAACTTTGCTAAGATAATTGCAAAAGAAGGTTATATAAAAGAGGCTATTGAGAGATGGAACTCTGTGTTAAAAAATTCTCCAGAATCTGAATTTGCCCAAAAAAGTGCAAAAGCGATTGAAGCTGCAAGAAACTGGATATCAATTTTTGAATAGGAGTGATTTTGGCTATAGAAGGACCTATCAGTGAACTTAATCTTATAGATCTTTTTCAGATCCTCTCTTTTAACCAGAAGAGTGGTATTTTAAAAATCGATTCATCAAAAGATGAAAAAGCCAATGTATATTTTGAAAATGGGAATGTTGTTTTTGTTAGGCTCGAAGGACAAACCTTACCACTACTCCTTATAAAAGCAGGAAAAATTACGAAAGAGTTTTATGAAGAAAGGATACTCAACAAAATTCAAAATGATGATGTTGAGATAGCTAAAGAGATCATAAAAATTAACATAATGGGTGAAAATGAGTTTAGAAAATTTTTACAGCTTCGTATAGAGGATACAATTTACAAACTTTTTGAGTGGAGAGAAGGATATTTTAAATTTGAGGAAGGTAATTTTGTGCTTGACAATCTTTTCAGATTTAAAATAAAAACAGAATCTTTGATAATGGAAGGTTCGAGAAGAATCGATGAATGGTCAAGACTATCAGCAAAAATACCAAACTCTTCTGTTGTCCCAAAAATCTCAGACAATCCAGACAAGATGGATCTTCTCGATTTAAAACCAAAAGAATGGGAAATATTTTCAATGATAAATGGAAAGAACACGATTAAGGATATAGCTGAAAAATATGGCGATGAGTTTGAAATAGCAAAACTGATATATGGTATGATTACATTGGGGATAGTTGTTATTGAGGGAAACAAGAAGGATGATGTTGAGAACAGTTTTGATGTAGCTAAACATTATTTCGATGATGGGCTTTTCGATAAAGCTATAAGCGAGTTAAAAAATTACCTAAAAAGGGATCCCAAAAAGGTTGAAGCTTACAGGATGCTTATATATTCATTCTTCGCAACAAACCAGTTTGACAAGATAAACGAGTATTCTCTGATTGCAAAAAATGAGGGAGTTGATGATCAGTTCATGAAAAAATATAACTCTTTTGCATATTTTAAAAGGGGAGATATTAAAAAGAGTATAGATGAATTGATTTCACTTTACGATAATCTTCAAACACCCGACGAGATGAGTAAAGTTGAAAACTTGATTGAATCTCTTAAAGAATGTCAAAAATCATTCGATGAACTTTTAGGAGGTAAAGTTGAATGAAGGGATGAAGGTTGATAGGGATAGTGTGTCATTAATAATAATGATAGCAGAGGATCTTTTTAAGAACAAAGCTTTCAACGAATCTATAAACTACTGTAAACTTATACTTTCAGAGTTCCCTGATATAAAGGATGCTAAAATTTTGCTTTACAGATCGTTAAAGGAGTTAAACGATCCATCATCAACTGACATTTTGAATGAACTTTTGAAAGATTTTCCAGATGATCCTTTGGTGAAATCTCTGGCAGAACCGGTAGTTTCAGAAATTTCAAATAAAGTTGAAGTAAAAAAAGATGAATCAAATATTGAACAAAAAGGTGAGTTTCAAAAAATTGAAAAAGATAATGTTATTACAGCCAACGAAACTGAAAATTTGCTTGATAGATCCCTTGAAGAGATAAATTCTATAAACGGAGTTTTGGGAAGTATTATAATCGAAGAATCTGGTCTTGTTATAAGAGCGAAGATACTTGAAAATCTTGACCCTGAAATAACATCAGCTCTTTTCTCAACAATATTTTCAGTATCTGAGGATTCTATAAATAAAACGGAGCTTGGACTGATAGATAGAATATTCATAGAAATAGGAAAAGTGAGGATATACCTTTTTAAAGGGAATGGATATATTCTTGGTATTTTTACAGAGGAGGTTGTAAAAATTGGGCTTATTCTTATAAAAGCCAAACAGTTGTTAAAAAACATAAAACAGGTGCTTGAACAATGATAAAAGAAAAAATTGAAAAATTGATGGATATAGTTGGTGTTAAAGGTGTGGCTGTTTTAACAAAAGATGGACTTATAGTTGAAAAGATATTCTATGAAAGTGATATGGCTGATCTTTTGGGTGCAATGGTGGCAAAAATAAACAGTGAAATGGAAAAAAGTTTAGGGAAAAGCACTGATACACTTCCAATATTTTCAACAATTTATACTGAAAAAGGTGAAATACCAAGAATATCGAAAGAAAAATTTATACTTTTTGCTCTTGCAGAAAAAAATGTAAATATTGGTGCTCTCATAATACAGATTAAAAATATCTCAAACCAGTTGCAAGGTAATCTATAACAAATTAAAAATATGAAAAAACTTGTTCTTGATGAACCAACCGTTAGGGATGTTGAACGGTTGTTGAAAATTTTTATACAGGACACAAAAGTTTTAAATGTAATTATCGTTAACACTTCAGGTCAGGTTCTCTTTCAAACAGGAATGAAAAAGGATAACTATTTCACCCAATCTTTGGGTGCTCTTTGCTCTGGTATATACAACGCTACTAAAAGTATTGCCAAACTTGTTAAAGAGGATTATTTCTTTACTCTTTTTCAAGAGGGGAAAAAGTTCTCTTTTTTCTATTTTGCTATAAATGATGATCTGATAATAGTTTCACTTTTTTCAAAAGATACTATAATAGGAGTTGTTCAAACTTTAACAAAAAAGTTAAGTGAAAATATTATTAAACTTATGAAGGAAGAGAGTGAAGAGAAAATGACATTTGACAGTGAATTTAAAGATGAGATTGATAATATAATAGATAATATTTTTAAATAAACATTATATTAATCTTTCAGTTCTTACTATTGACAAAAAACTTTTTTTTGATACAATAAAAAACTAAATTCTGCTCTTTTTTCAGGAGGTATTAAATGAATAAGTTTGTTAGTTTGTTTTTAATCGTTGCTATGATAATTATACTTTTTGTTGGATGTAACAATCAATATATGTCCTCAGGTATAATATATATGCAGCAAAACGATTTTGATAAAGCTATAGTTCAGTTCAACGAAGCTATAAAACTTGAACCGAATAACGCACAAGCGTATCTATGGATGGGTAAAGCTTACGGTTCAAAAAGTGAATTTGACAAAGCTTCCGAATATTTTTTAATTGCACTCGAAAAGGATACAACAAAACAGGTTTTGAAAGAAATGAGAGAAAATGTTGAATTTTACTGGCCTGTTCTTTTCAATGCCGGGACAGGTTTTTTGAGAAACAAGGATGGTAAAGAGAATAAAGCAAAATATGAAAAGTACCTTTTGAAGGCTGAAGAGATAAAGGATACATCTATAAATTACGATTACCTTGTTCTTCTTTATGCGGAAAGTGGTGATGAAGCTAATATGACAAAAACTATAGAAAAATCTATTTCAAAGAATCCAGAGAACCTTTCACTATTTTTTAATGTTGCAAAATATTACATAGGTGAAGAAAAGTTCGATGAGGCGAAAAAGTATCTCGATAAGGCAAAAGCTATCAATGCTGAAAATCCACAGATAATTTACTGGCTTGGCGAGATTGCATACTCAAGTAAGAATTTTGAAGAAGCTTTGAAAAATTTTGAAAACTTCAACAAGATATTCGAATCATCAGATTCAGTGATGAAAGTGAAACTCTCAACTTACAAAAACGATGTTTCTTTCAAATTAGGGAAGATTTACCTTGAAGAAAAAAAGAATTATAAAGAGGCTATAACCAACTTTAAAAATGCTTTGAAATTTAAAGAGGATGATTATGAATCTATGTTGAATTTAGGTTTCGCATATTATAAAAACAAAGATTTTGCGGATGCCATAAAAACTATAGATGATTATCTTTCAAAAACAGGTATTGAGATAAGTGATCTCTATCTTATAAAAGCTGACTGTTACTCAAGGATGAAGATGAATGATAAGTCACAGGAAGCTTACAAGAAGTATGAAGAATTAAAAAAACAGGGGAAGTAAGGAGTTTAAATGAAAACTACGAGAATAAATGAAAAAGAAATTAAACATAACTGGTATATCATAGACGCTAAAGGTAAAACTTTGGGTCGTCTTTCAACCAAGATTTCTACAATTCTTATGGGTAAAAAGAAGGTCACCTATCAACCTGATATTGATAACGGTGATGGAGTTATAGTTATTAACGCAAAAGATCTTAAGGTAACTGGAAACAAGATGCTAAGTAAAATGTATTATTCCCATTCAGGTTACATTGGTAATCTGAAGGAGACAAACCTTAAAGAAATGCTTGAGAAGAACCCATCAAAAGTTATAACACTTGCTGTGAAAAGGATGCTTCCAAAAAATAAACTTGGAAGAAAGATGTTGACAAGGTTAAAAGTTTATAACGACTCAAATCATAAACATAAAGCACAGAATCCAATTGAAATAAATTTATAAGGAGGAAACTTGGCTGAGAATAATGTTTTTGTTGGAAGAAGAAAAGAGGCAGTTGCAAGGATAAGGTTAGTTGAAGGAAAGGGGAAATTTTTGATAAATGGAAAGAAACTCGAAGATTATATTAAAAGGTATGATCACAGGGAAGAACTTTTAAATGTTTTAAGGTTGTGTAATCTTGACAGAAAAATTTCTGTTTATGCGAAAGTTTCAGGTGGTGGAATAACTGGACAGAAGGATGCTATAAAACTTGGAATAGCAAGATCTATAGCGAAAAGATTCCCTGATTTTAAAGTTGTATTGAAAGATAACGGCCTTTTGACAAGGGATCCGAGAGAGAAAGAAAGAAGAAAATACGGACTTGCAAAGGCAAGAAAAAGATATCAGTTCTCTAAGAGATAATTTAACAAAAAATCACACTGGCCAAATTCTATGGGCGGTGCAGTTTATCTGTTCCCATAGGATCAGTGGAAGTATTAACCGAAGGAGGAATTTCTATGCAGATCACAATTGAAGAACTTTTAAAGTGTGGAGTTCATTTCGGTCATAAAACCGAAAGATGGAACACAAAGATGAAACCTTTTATTTTTTCATCAAGGAACGGAATCTATATAATAGATCTCATAAAAACACTTGAACAGTTAAAAAAAGCAAGTGAGTTTGTAAAAGAAAAAGTCGCAAATGGTGGTCAGGTTCTTTTCGTTGGTACTAAAAAGCAGGCAAAAGATATAATCGAACAGGAAGCTAAGAATTGCAACTCTTTCTATATCAACGAAAGATGGCTTGGTGGTCTTCTTACCAATTTCTCAACTGTTAAAAAAACGATTGATAAGTTGAAAGATAGTGAAGCAAAGTTGAAAAATGGTGATTATGATAAACTTACAAAGAAAGAAAAAAGCATGAAGGAAAGGGAAATTGAAAAACTTTCAAAGATTTTTTCAGGTATAAAGGATATGACAAGATTGCCTGATGTTATGTTTGTTGTTGATACTAAGAAACATAAGATAGCTATAAATGAAGCTAATCTTATGGGAATTCCAGTTATAGCACTTGTTGACACCAACTCTGATCCTGAAAGTGTTTCGATTCCAATTCCAGGAAACGATGATGCTATAAAGTCAATAGAAATAGTAACAAAAGTCATTTCTGATGCTGTTAACAGAGGACTTATTGAAAGAAAGGATTTCCTCGAAAATCAAAAGAGAGAGGAATCTTTACAGAGTGAAAGTAGAAGAAAAGAAACTATGGTTGAAGATATCGATGATGATGGTGAAAAAATAGAAAGGATTAAAAGGAAAAAGAAAATAGATTGATCTTATAGAATAATTTTAAAGGAGTAGTTATGAATATTACGATGGATATGATAAAAGAATTAAAAGAGAGAACAGGCCTTGGAATAATGGACTGTAAAAACGCTTTAATAAAGAATGATGGGGATATAGAGAAGGCAATAGAATACCTTAGAAAAGAAGGTATTTTAAAGGCTGCCAAAAAATCATCGAGAGCTGCATCAGAAGGTGTAATCGATGCTTATATACATTACAACAAAAAGCTTGGGGTTCTTGTTGAGGTAAACTGTGAAACAGATTTTGTTGCTAAAACGAAAGAGTTCATAGATATGGCTCACCAAATAGCTATCCATATTGGTGCTATGGAACCTCAGTATGTTAACCAGAATGATGTTCCACAGGAAGTAATGGAGAAAGAGAAAGAGATTTACAAAGAACAGATGAAGGATCAAAAGAAACCTCAGAATGTTATCGATAAAATAATAGAGAACAAATTGCAAAAATTCTTCGAAGAGAATTGCCTATACAAACAGCAGTTCTTCGGTTCAGAGGATAAGAAAACAGTTGAAGATTACATTAAAGAAAATATAGCGAAATTTGGAGAAAATATAGTTGTTAGCAGATTCTCGATTTTTAAAATCGGAGAATAGATGAAAGAAAAACCAAAATATAAAAGAATACTTTTAAAACTCTCAGGTGAAATACTTGGAGACAAGGATTATGTTTTCTCTGAAAAATCTTTATCGATTCTTGTTAATGAAATTGTTGAAGTTTACAGGATGGGAGTTGATATAGGGATAGTTATAGGTGGTGGAAACATAATCAGAGGTTCCAAACTTGTTGATCAACTTCACCTCGATAAAGTTACCGCAGATTATACAGGTATGCTTTCAACTGTGATAAATGGGATGGTCTTACAGTCGATGATAGAGAAAAAGGGTGTTAGCACAAGGATGATGACAGCTATAGAGATAAAACAGATTGCTGAACCTTACATAAGAAGAAAAGCCTTATCCCACCTCGATAAAAGAAGAATAGTTATCTTTACAGGCGGAACAGGGAATCCTTTTTTCACAACGGATACAGCTGCGGTTTTAAGAGCATCAGAGATAGGTTGCGAGGTTCTTCTTAAAGGGACAAAAGTTGATGGAGTTTTTGACCTTGATCCTGTAAAAAACAGAAATGCCAAGATGTTCAAAAATATAAACTATTCCTCTGTTCTTATAAAAGAACTCAATGTAATGGATATGACTGCGATTTCATTGAGTAAAGAGAACAAACTTCCTATAATAGTTTTCAACATATTAAAATATGGTAATCTTATAAAAATTGTAAAAGGTGAGAAAATAGGAACTCTTGTTAGTTAAAGGGGGAATTATGCCAGAAAAACTTTTACATGATTTAGAAGTTTCGATGAAAAAAAGTGTAGATAATTTTAAAAGTGAACTTTCAAAAATAAGAACCGGAAAGGCAACACCTGCACTACTCGATGGAATAAATGTTGAATATTATGGTGTAAAATCACCTTTAAACCAAGTATCAACAATTTCAACTCCTGACCCTAAGATGATAGTTGTTCAACCATGGGACAAAACTATTCTTCCAGCGATTGAAAAAGAGATAATGAAAGCGAATATCGGTCTAACACCAACCAATGATGGTAATGTTATAAGAATTTCTGTCCCACCTCTTACTGAGGAGAGAAGAAAAGAGATAGTTAAAACAATAAAAAAACTTGGTGAGGAATCAAGGATAGTTATAAGACAGATAAGAAGGGATAACATTGAAAAACTGAAAAGTATGAAAAAGGATGGAACAATTTCGGAGGATGATGAGGAAAGGCTTGAAAAAGAGATACAGAAGACAACGGAAAAATATATTGGTGAAATAGATAATTTAGTGACAAAGAAGGAAAATGAAATCCTTGGAAGTTGAAAAAGAAAAATCTATTCCCAAACATGTTGCCATAATAATGGATGGCAATGGAAGATGGGCTAAACTCAGAGGAAAGGATAGATTGTATGGCCATAGAAAGGGAGTTGAATCTGTAAGAAGGATTATCAAGTATTCAGCAAAAATAGGTGTAAAATATTTAACCCTCTATACATTTTCTACTGAAAATTGGAATAGACCCAAAAATGAAGTTGATGGTTTGATGAAACTCTTTTCTAAACTTCTTGAACAGGAGATACCAGAACTCTATAAAAATAATGTTAAAATACTTTTCATAGGTAGAAAAAACAGGTTGTCAAAAGAACTTCTCGATAGAATGGTTAACGCACAGGAAGTAACAAAAAACAATACTGGTTTGACATTAATACTCGCATTCGATTATGGAGGAAGGCAGGAGATAGTTGATGCATGTAGAGAGGTATGTAGAAGATTAAAGTTGAACCAACTTGAAAAACTTGATAATGAAGAGTTTTCAAAATATCTATATCTCCCGGATGTTCCGGATCCTGATCTTGTTATAAGGACAAGTGGCGAATTCAGAATCTCAAATTTCCTGCTATGGCAGACCGCATATTCTGAATTTTATTTCACCGAAGTCCTATGGCCAGATTTTGATGAAAAGGAGTTTGATAAAGCTTTAGAGGATTACTCTAAAAGGGAGAGAAGGTTTGGAAAAATCTAAACAGGATAATCTTTCATACAGGTTGTTAACCTCATTTCTTTTTGTACCTTTTTTTCTTGTTATCTTTAATTATGGTTCATTCCCGTACCTTTTTCTAATGCTTGGAATAATAGGAATAATGTCTTATGAATTTTTCTATCTTTTAAGAGAAAAAGGGCTAAACCCTTACCTAAGAACTGGAATTTTTGCTTCAATTGTCCTTGGTTTAATAATGAACTATTCATCCGCTCTTTTCACATATTTTTTGATAACATTACTTTTGTTATTCATATCGGTAGTTGAATTGAGAAGGAACGATCCAACAAAATCAATAGTTTATATGTCTGTAACAACTTTTGGAGTTCTCTATACAGGTTGGCTTGGTGGACACATGATCCTGATTGGAAAAACGAGCTATAACCTTTTGAATTCTCCAAAACTAATATATCTGGCCTTCCTTATGATTTGGATGGCTGATACTGGAGCATTTTTTATAGGCAGCAGATTTGGAAAACATAAAATAATTCCAAAGATCAGTCCATCAAAATCTTATGAAGGACTTGTTGGTGGTTTTATTTTTTCCTTTGTATCAGGTTTTTTATTCTCATTATTTTTTTTCAGAGAGTTGAACATCTTGGATATTTTTATCCTTTCTCTGATATCGACTTTCGCAGGGCTTGCAGGAGATCTTGTTGAATCAGCTATGAAAAGGGACGCTCAACTTAAAGATGTATCATCCTTTCTTCCAGGTCACGGTGGAGTTCTTGATAGGTTTGATTCTATACTTTTTGCTTTGCCTCTTTTTTACTATTACTTTATTCTTGTTATAAAAAGCAGGATTGTGTGAAAAGGATAATTATTCTTGGAGCAACTGGCTCTATAGGAAAGAGCACGTTGAATGTAGTAAAAAAATACCCTGAACGATTCAAAATAGTTGGAATTACTGCCAATAGAAACAAAGAACAACTTTTAAAAATAGCGAAAGATTTCTCTGTAAAAAATGTTGGACTTTACAATGAGTCTTTTGTCATTGAAGGGAAAAATAAAAAAAATATAGATTGTGATGTTAATTCTTATTTTGTAAATAAACTTGATTACGACATAATTGTAAATGCACTTGTAGGATCTATCGGTTTTTATCCAACATATTATGGAATAAAAAGAGGGAAAACTATAGCACTCGCAAACAAAGAAACTATAGTTTCCTATGGTGAGATAATAAAAAAAGAATTGAAAAAAAACAAAAGGGCAGTTATAAAACCAGTTGATTCCGAGCATTCAGCTCTATGGCAACTCTTATCTTTTATAGACAGAGAAAAAGTGAAAAAATGTTTTATAACAGCATCAGGTGGTGTCCCTTTCAAAACCAAAAAGGATGACCTCACTCTCGATGAGGTTTTAAAACACCCTGTCTGGAATATGGGAGTAAAAGTCACAGTTGATTCTTCAACTATGGTTAACAAAGGATTAGAGATAATAGAAGCATGCAGGTTGTTCTCCCTTGAACCTGATATGGTTGGAGTTATGATACATCCAAACTCTTTGGTTCATGCTATTGTTCTTCTGAAAGATGGAACCTATATCTCCCATATGGCTTACCCTGATATGATTCTACCGATAGAGTATGCTCTTTTGCATCCTGATAGAGGAGAAACTCCATCAATAAAGATGTTTGATGAGAATGTAAATTTAAACTTATCTTTTCATCCAGCACCTGTAGAGAAATATAAATCTTTAAAACTCGCTTATATGGCAATAAAAATGGGCGGTAACATGCCAGCTGTTTTTAACGCTTCTAACGAGAAGGCTGTTGAACTCTTTGTTAGAGGTGAGATAAAGTTTAACCAGATAGTTGGACTTATCGAAAGAGTTATGAAAAAAATAAAATTCGTGAAAAAAGTAACTATAGAGAATATTCAGGAAAGTGAAAAAGAAGCAAAAAGGTTAACAGAAATTTTTGGAGAAAAATTATGAGTTTTTTAATAATGATTTTGACACTTGGAATAATGGTAATAGTGCATGAGTTTGGACATTTCATAGTAGCAAAAATTTTTAAAATAGGTGTTTTAACATTCTCAGTAGGACTTGGCAAAAAATTGTTTGGGTTCAAAAAAGATGAGACAGATTATGTTTTCTCAGTTCTCCCTTTCGGTGGATATGTAAGGTTAAAAGGTATGGAAGATTTTGAAAGCAAAGAGAGGGATGATGATGATTTTATGAAAAAAAGCCCTATAAAAAGGATACTTGTAATTTTCTCTGGTCCATTCTTCAATTTCATTTTTGCTTTCATTATAATTTTTATAACAATATCTTTTTATGGTATCACCAATATTGAAAATGCTCCACTCTATGATATATCTGGTCCTTACAAAGAATATTTTCAGAAGAATGATCTAATAACTGAGGTTAACGGAAGTAAAGTTAAAAGTTTCAACGATATATTTCTAAACATAGTTCCAGACAGGGAAAATATTTTTAAGGTTTTAAGGGGAGAAGAAGAGGTAGATGTAAAATTTAAAATAGATAAACCTGATTCACTTTTCATTACACCAAAATTTTCTTCAGTTGTTGGAATAGTCAACAAGAATTCCTCTGCTGAAAAGTATGGAATTTTGAAGGGTGATAGAATTATAAAGATAGATACTTTCAACATATCAGCATGGCAGGATATATCAGATGTGATGAAAAATTATTATAAAGAGGAGATGGATTTCAAACTTATAAGGGGAAATGACACACTTCTTCTAAAAGTAAAACCTGAAATAATAAAGGATAGTTTGGATGGGGAATATAAAGAGTATGGTTTTATAGGAATAGGATTTTCATATGAAAGTAAAAAGGTTGGATTTCTAAACTCATTAAAATTATCTTACGAAAGGGTAAAATTTATTTCTGTATCAATATTGAAATTCTTAAAGCAGATGTTTACAGGTAAGATGGCTCTCAAAAATCTTGGTGGCCCAGTTTCTATATATACTATGACAGATCAAACTTTAAAAATCGGATTTGAAACATTTTTATCCTTCCTTGCATTCTTTTCCATAAACCTGTTCATATTCAACCTTATTCCATTTCCACCACTTGATGGGTCTTACATATTAATATATCTTTTTGAACTTGTTACCAAGGTAAAAGCGAATAAAAAATTCATGCAGGTTTACCAGTATGTTGGAATATTCGTTCTTTTCACTTTAATAATTCTTGTAACATTCAACGATATTTTAAGAATTTTTAAAGGTTGAAAAAATATTCTTGAAATTTTCTTTTCTTCTGTTATGATTTTTAAAGGAGAAAAAAATATGAAAAGAAAAGAGATCTCTCTTGTAATCCTTTCACTTCTCATATCGATTTTTATATCTTTAAACATTTTTGCTAACCCGACTTTAGATTCTCAAAAGATTAAAGTTTGGGTATTTTTCAAAGATAAAGGTTTTGATTCTAAAGAGAAGATTGTCAGTTATTTTAAAAATAACCCTTCCTATGTTACGGAAAGATCAAAAGAGAGAAGGAAAAATAAAAATCTTTCAGAATATAGATACCTTGATCTCCCAGTAAACAAAAAATACATTTCGATTCTTGAAAGTAAAGGTTATAAGGTTGAAAAGGTCTCGAAATGGTTAAACGCTGTTTCATTATATGTTGAGAGTAAAGATGTTGAAATAATTTCACAACTTCCGTTCGTAAAATCTGTTTCTCCAGTTTCAACTATGAGGAAGAAAAAAGATTTTCTTGTAAAAGATGTTATAAAAAGTAAAAGTATAAATAGTTCAAAGGGAGATGATATTTACTTTTACGGTGATTATTCTTACAACCAGATAAAAATGTTGAACATAAACACTTTACACAACAAAGGATATACAGGAAAAGATGTTGTTATCGCTCTTTTCGATACTGGTGTTCTGATGTTGAAAGATTCATCTATGGTTGTTGATACATCCTCAATACCTTTTGAAACAACATTCGTTTACACTTGTAAACCTATACATAAAGCACTCAAAGATGTGAAAATTGTTACATCCTATGATTTTATAGAGAATAAAGATTTTGCAGGTATAATTTATGGAGGATCACCTGATGAGGTTAACCAGCTTAGTCATGGGACAAAGATGCTTGGACTTATGGCTTCTTACTATTCAGGTGAACTCATCTCTCCAGCTTTTGGTGCATCATACATTATAGCGAAAACTGAAATAGCTGATTCTGAGCTGATCTCTGAAGAGGATAACTGGATCAGAGCTTGTGAATGGGCTGATTCTTTAGGTGCTGATATAATTTCAAGTTCAGTTGGATATAAGGATTGGTATCCTTATTCTGTCATGACCGGTGATTCAACAAATATTTCAAAAGCGGCGAATATCGCATCAGATTCTTTTGGAATACTTGTTGTAAATGCAATAGGTAATTTAAAAAATGTTGGTATAGACAGAGCTGACACATCTATAATAGCACCTGCTGATGCTTACTCAGTTTTAACTGTTGGTGGAGTTGATGATTCTATGGTTTATTCACAGTATTCAGTTACCGGTCCAACATACGATGTTTACATTGATTCAACGATAAAAAGGTATAAACCTGAAGTTGTAGCTCTTGCAGAATGGCCATACACTGTTTCGGATAGTTCCAACTCATTCAATTATATTCTTGGGACAAGCGGTTCAACCGCTCTCGTAAGTGCTGGTTGCGCATTGATTTTACAGGCACATCCTAACTGGACACCAGATAAGGTAAAAGAAGCTTTGACAAAAACAGCTAAAAGAGCGTTCGCTTCTTTGATCCCAGATACTACATATTTTTCAGAATATCCAAACCAGATTGTTGGGTATGGAGTTCCAGATTTTTATAAAGCTGTCATGTATGATGATACTAATGAAGTTTACCAAATAAATTCAAGTAAACTTCTACCTCCATATCCAAACCCATACCCTTTGAAAGCAGGTTATGTCAGGATACCTTTTGAGATAAAAAGAAAGATTTCAAATCTTATGTTATACATATACACTCTTGATGGGAAACTTGTTTATTATGATAGCAAAGAAAATATCCTTCCGGGTGTTTATCAGGAAGGTTTTTTATGGAATGGTGTTCCAAATACTTTTGGTAGTTCAGTTAGCGGTTATATAGGTTCAAGTGGTAACAAAGTTTCTCCGGGTGTTTATATAGTTATTCTACAAACAGGTTTTGAAAAAAGTACAAAAAAGATTACGATAATCCCCTAATTCTATCTTCCTCAACCCCCTCCCGAAAACGCCCCTTAATTAGGGGCGTTTTCCATTGATTTTATTTTAAACTGTGAAATATTTTTTTAAAACTTTGTGAATTTTTTAGTGTATGTTTTGTTATTAATATCTTTAACTATTAAAAAGTAAATACCACTTTTTAAATTGTCTAAATCAATAAGAACATTTTTCGAACTTCCTTCTATGATTTTTCTTCCACTTTTATCGATCATTTTAAAATAGAGTATGTTGTTTAACATTATTGAATTGTTTTCAAAAGAAATGTTAAACCTGTTATCTTTTTTCTTTTCATCCAAAAGATTCTCTTCATATAATCTTAAACTTATTCCTTCTGGTCCAGAAACTTTAGATTGAATTATATAATCACCTCTTCTTTGAACTACCCAAGTTCCGATGCTATCCCAGAAAGAGTTAAAAGATGGTGTTGAATCTGAAAGGAAGTATGCCAAAGCGTTGGAAGGTTGATCCTGACATCTTGAAAATAGTCCAACATAGAATGTGTTACATAGCAATACCTGTGTAACAACAGTATCAGAAACAAGTAGTGGGAAACTATTTGTGTTTACAAGATGTGTATCAGAGTAAATTGTTGAACCGGGAATACCAGAATTATCGTTGAAAATCAATATAGTATCAGTTTCACTTCTTTTTGTGTATCTTCCCCAATATACAACCTTCAAGGTGCATGTATCGGAGAGGTAATATTTGACAGCCCTTCTTACATTACCGTACCAATACAAATCAAAAGTCCCATCATCTTTCTGAAGGTAGTAATCGTAAGAAAATAAAGTTAAAACTGTAATTAAAAGAAAGAATAAAAGAAAGAATCTTTTCATATTTTCCCTCCAAAATTTCCCTGAAAAAATTATAATAATTTTAAAAAATTTTTCAATAAAAATTGTTGACATTTTAGAAATTAAATTGTTGACATTATTATCTTGTTAATATAAAATAATTCTTTAAAAATTTTAAGGAGTAGTTATGTATGATAGATTGATTTTTAAATTATCAGATGAAGATACAAATATTGTTTCATTACCTGAAAACCAATTTCCAATAAAACTCTCAGATTGTATAAAAAGTGATAATCTCAGAAAAGAAGAAACATCATTGCCTGTTGTCTCAGAGATAGATCTTTTGAGACATTTTGTTTTACTTTCAAACAAAAACCATCATCTTCAAAAGGGATTTTATCCTTTGGGATCATGTACGATGAAATACAATCCAGTTATAAACGAAGATATCTCTTCAAATCCGAAATTTACAAAATTACATCCATATCAGGATGAGGATGATGTTCAAGGGATACTTCAGATAATGTATGAATTACAGGATATGCTTTTGAAAGTTACAGGATTTTCTAAAATCTCTTTGCAACCAGTTGCCGGTGCGCATGGTGAGTTTGCTGGAATGATGATTATAAGTGATTATTTTAAGAGTAAAAACGAAAAGAGGACAAAGATACTTATTCCAGATTCAGCACATGGAACAAATCCAGCTTCAGCAACACTTTCAGGTTTTAAAGCTGTTCAGATAAAATCTGATCAAAATGGCGAAATAGATCTTGACGATCTTGAAAAGAATATGGATGAGGATACAGCAGGAATAATGATAACCAATCCAAACACACTTGGAATTTTTGAAAGCAGGATAGAGAAGATCTCTCAGATTGTTCATGGTAAAGGTGGACTTATATATATGGATGGAGCTAACATGAACGCACTTATGGGAATAGTAAAGCCTGGAAAAATAGGATTCGATATTTTACATATCAACCTTCATAAAACTTTTTCAACTCCACATGGAGGTGGTGGACCCGGTGCAGGTGGAGTTGCAGTTGTGGAAAAATTAAAAGATTTTCTTCCACCTTACATAGTAAAATTTGAAAATGGGAAATATTCATTAGATTATCCTGAAAAATCTATCGGATCTTTACATTCATTCTATGGTAATGTAAACATAATGATAAGAGCTTGGGCTTATTTAAAAGTTATGGGAAGGGATGGTTTGAGTGAGGCTTCAAAGATGGCAATAGTTAACGCTAATTACATTAAAAGGAAACTTCAGAATATATACGATCTGCCTTACAAAAATGAAACTATGCATGAGGTTGTTTTCAGTGGAAGAAAACATAAAAAGGATTACAACATTACAACTCTCGATATAGCAAAAAGACTTTTGGATTACGGTTTCCACGCTCCAACAGTATATTTCCCACTTATAGTTTCCGAAGCGATAATGATAGAACCTACCGAAACCGAATCAAAGGAAACTTTAGACTCTTTCATAGAAGCTATGAAAAAGATAGATGAGGAAGCCAAAAATGATCCTGAAAAAGTTAAAAGTGCACCTTCATCAACTCCAGTTTCAAGACCTGATGATATTTACGCTTTGAAAAATCTTTTTGTAAACTGGTACAGGGAAAATAATGGATAAGAGTTTTCAACCTGTTAGTCCAAAAGAGATTCCTCTTGAAAGGAAAGAGGAGATATTAAAAAAGATAGCTGAGAATATTGTAAAGAGGAGTTTGACAGCTCCAGCTATAATGTTTCTCGAATCCATAAAACCTATGAATTTCATAAGTGCTCAGATAATGATTTTTCTGGAACCAATAATTTTGACATTTTTTAACATAAAAGAGTACCGTGAAGCATCTCTTATTTTTGAAGAGAGAGATTCTGTTGAAAAACTTATAAGGTATATAGAAGATTTTGAAAATCAACATAAGAGAAAGAAGAAGGATATTAAGGAGGATAAATGAAAGAGAAGGATCAAATTACGAGAATACTTGCAACTGATTGTGGATCCACCACAACAAAAGCTATTTTGATAGAAAAAAGAGAAAACGAATATCGTTTGATAGTTAGAGGTGAAGCTCCCACAACAGTTGAAGCACCTTATGAAGATGTTACAAAGGGTGTTCTCAACGCAATAAAAGAGGTTGAAGAACTCGCTGGAATAAAGATTTTGGATGGAGACAATATAATAAAAAGAGAGAAGAGTGAAGGTGATGGAGTTGACATCTACATTTCAACATCTTCTGCAGGTGGTGGTTTACAGATGATGGTTGCTGGTGTTGTTGACAAAATGAGTGCCGAATCTGCCGCAAGGGCTGCGCTCGGTGCAGGTTCGATAGTTATGGATGTTATTGCAACAAACGATAAGAGGATGGACCATGAAAGGATAAAAAGGATTAGAACATTAAGACCTGATATGATACTCCTTTCTGGTGGAACAGATGGAGGAACCATAACGCATGTTGTCCAACTCGCCGAGATAATCCAGGCAGCTGATCCAAAACCAAGATTTGGTGCTGGGTATAAACTACCTGTAATATATGCTGGTAACAATAAAGCTGTTGATGAGATAAAAGAAAGGCTTGAAAAGAAAACTGCACTTTATATTGTTGATAATTTGAGACCAACACTTGAAAAAGAGAATTTAAAACCAGCAAGGGATAAAATACATGATCTTTTTATGGAACATGTTATGGCTCAGGCACCGGGTTACAGAAAACTTATGGATATGACTGATGTTCCAATAATGCCAACTCCAGGTGCCGTTGGTCTTTTGATTGAAACTATAGGGAAAAGGGATAAGATAGAGGTTTTGGGAGTTGATATTGGAGGAGCAACAACGGATGTTTTCTCATACTTCCAGAACACTTTCAACAGAACAGTTTCAGCAAACCTTGGTATGAGTTATTCCATTTCAAATGTTGTTAAAGAAGCTGGACTTAAAAATATTATGAGATGGGTTCCATTCCATATGGATGAAAAGGATCTTAGAAACAGGATACGAAATAAGATGATAAGACCAACCACGATTCCATCAACTTTGGATGAGTTACAGATAGAACAAGCTATTTCGAGAGAAGCTTTAAGACTCGCTCTCGAACAACATAAAACTATGGCTGTTGGTCTTAAGGGAGTTCAAAAAGAAAGAACGATTTCCGATGCATTTGAACAAACGAGTACAGGAGAAACACTTGTTAACATGCTTACACTAAACCTTATAGTCGGCTCAGGTGGAGTTCTTTCTCATGCACCAAGAAGAGTACAGTCAGCTCTTATGATGATAGATGCATTTTTACCTGAAGGTATAACCATGCTTACAGTTGATTCTATATTCATGATGCCACAACTTGGTGTCTTATCAACCGTTCATGAAAAAGCGGCAACAGAAGTTTTCGAAAAGGACTGTTTGATAAGGTTAGGTTCATGTATAGCACCTATGGGAAATATTAAGGAAGGGCAGGAAGCTGTTAGGATAAAATTTGATGATAAAGAATTCGTATTCAATTTTGGCGATATGGGAGTTATACCTCTTGAACTTAACAAAAAAGTAAAAGCAGTAATAAGTGTTGCAAAGGGACTTGACCTTGGTAACGGTAAAGGTAAAGAGGTTGAGGCTGAACTTGAGGGTGGAGTAGTTGGAGTTATAGTTGATGCAAGAGGAAGAAGACCTTTTGTACTCCCGGAAAATGATAATGAAAGGGTAGAAAAGTTGAAGAAATGGATAAAAGCTTTAAATGTCTATCCTGAGAAATAAATGGAGGAATTATGGCACATTCATATACACCTGGTTTAAAAGTTACAGAAAAGGCAATAGTAAAAAAAGAGCGTAGATTACCTTTAAAAGGAGAGGTTCTTGTTAAAGTTGGAGATTTAGTGAAAGCTGATGATATAGTTGCTAGGACAGAACTTCCAGGAGATGTTGAGAGATTGAATCTTGCTGGAAAACTTGGAGTTCCTCCAAAAGAGGCGAGTTCATTTTTGAAAGTTTCTATTGGAGATAAGATAAAAAAAGATCAGATAATAGCTGAATCTAAAGGATTTTTAGGATTGTTCAAAACATCGATACCTTCTCCTATCGATGGAATAGTTGAAAACTATTCTGATATAACTGGAATGTTGACTTTAAGAAAACCTCCAAAAAAGGTCGAAATAGATGCTTATGTTAACGGAAAAGTTGTTGAGGTTATAGAGAATGAAGGTATAGTTGTTCAAACACCAGCGACATTCATTCAGGGTATTTTCGGAATAGGTGGAGAGGTAAAGGGAGAGTTGAAACTTGTTGCTAAATCACCTGACTATGTTTTAACTAAAAATGATATAACTGAAGATTTGAAAGGAAAAATAGTTATAGGTGGATCCCTTGTTACAAGTGAAATTTTAAACGAATGTGTTAAAAAGGGAGTTATAGGTATTGTTGTTGGTGGAATAGATGATAAGGATCTGAAGGATTTTCTTGGTGAGGAGATAGGTGTTGCTATAACCGGGCAGGAAGAGAAGGGAGTTACAGTTATAGTTACAGAAGGGTTCGGGCAGATGACTATGGCGAAGAAAACTTTCGATATTCTTTCAAAGAATGATGGTAAGAGGGCTTCAATAAATGGTGCAACTCAGATAAGGGCTGGTGTTATGAGACCCGAAGTTATAGTTACATACGATATAGATACTATTGTTGAAGAATCGAAACATGCTGAGATGGGAATGGATATCAATTCTATAGTAAGAATAATAAGACAGCCATATTTTGGTGCAATAGGAAAAGTTGTTGGTCTCCCATCACAGTTGCAAAAAATTGAAACTGAAGCACATGTTAGGGTTCTTGAATTTGAATTTGAGGATGGTAAAAGGATAGTGCTTCCAAGAGCGAATGTTGAATTGATTGAAGAATAAAAGGAGTAAAATGAAAAACAAAATCTTCTTTTTCATTTTTATAATTCTTTCTTTTATAATAACATTCCCTCAGAATGAAACTTCAAAAGATGAACCAGTAGTTAGAGTTGATTCAACTATTGTTAAAGAGTTCCAAATTAAAGATGTATCCAACGATGACGGAAGTAAACTCGAGATCTCATGTCAAAAGGTTCTTGAAGGGAACAACTCTTTATTCAAACTTTACAGGAAAGAGTTGAATGATACAGTTTTTAAAAATGTTAAAACTTTTCAGTCCTTTCCGGTAAAAATAGTTGATGAGGGATTATCCTATCAAAAAAAATACCAATATTATCTTGCGGTTTCAGATAGTTTGGGTAACGAATCTGAGAAATGTTTGATAGGTGATTTTTCTCCAAAAGCTGATCTTTTTAAAACTGATAAAACTATACTTTTACTTATGATAATAATTTACACTGTGGTAATAATCTACCTTGTTGAAAGTGTTAGAAAGGGAAAGGATCTTTTTGTAAGGAAGATCTCAGGTCTTGATACACTCGATGAAGCTGTTGGAAGAGCAACAGAGATGGGAAGACCTGTACTTTATGTCCCTGGTTCTTCTTCAATGTCAGATATAGCTACCATAGCATCTTTGAATATTCTTGGCCCTGTAGCAAAAAAGATTGCGGAGTATGAAACAAAACTTATAATTCCAAACAGGGATCCTATAGTTATGACTGTTGCCAAAGAGGTTGTTAAAGAATCTTACTCTGAAGCCGGAAGACCAGATGTTTACAACGATAACGATATATTCTTCTTAACTGATTCTCAGTTTGGATACGCTGCTGCAGTTTCAGGAATAATGACAAGAGAGAAACCAGCCACAAACCTACTTCTCGGAATGTTTTGGGCTGAATCACTCATCATGGCTGAAGCAGGAAATACAACAGGTGCTATTCAGATAGCAGGAACAGATGCTGTAACACAGTTGCCATTTTTTATAACATCTTGTGATTATACTATAATTGGAGAGGAACTTTACGCTGCAAGTGCTTACCTTTCAAGGGAACCACTTTTGCTTGGTACTTTGAAAGCACAAGATTATTTCAAAGGTTTAATAATTTTTATTATTACTTTTTATTTTGTAATCCTTTTGATTTCTTGGATAACAGGTGGCAATTTGGTTTTTCTAAATAAAATTCTTGAAATTTTAAGATTCATATTTAAAAGTTAGGAGTTAATATGTTTTTAAGAAGAACATTACCACTTTTAGTATCAGCCATATTTGGTATAGCACTCATTTTGCAATTTTTTGTACCACATCCAGCATCAAAAAGTTTTTACAACATGATGTTAGATTGGCTTATAATAGTATCAGCATTCACTTACCTTATTGCTGTTCAGTCAACAGTTGAACTACATTTTACTAAGATTAAAAGAAAGGTTGAGGGGTGGCAGTATTCTATTATCGTTCTTGTTTCTTTGTTTGTGACTGCTTTACTTGGAGTTTTTGGTGGTGCTTTCATGCCAACAACTTTATGGATGAAGATTTTTCCTTCTGTAAAACCAACCGATACAACACCTTTGATGTATACATACCTTTACATGCAGATGCCTATGCAATCCACAATTTTTTCACTACTCGCTTTCTATATGGCTTCAGCAGCTTTCAGATCTTTCAGAGCGAGAAGTTTTGATGCCACTTTGCTTCTGGTAACAGCAGGTATAGTAACTCTTGGAAGGGTTCCACTTGGTGAATTCATTTACAAAGGGCTTCCAGATGTTGTTGAATGGATCTTGAAATATCCGAATATGGCAGCTCAGAGAGGAATACTTATAGGTGTCCAACTTGGTATTATAGCAACATCTATAAAGATTATACTTGGAATAGAAAGGAAATATCTTGGAGGAGGAAAATGAAATTTATAAATTTTATCAGCAATCTTGATAAAAGATGGATATATCTTATTCTCGCTTTATGCATAATAATACCCTTTTTGTTTCCGGTTGGATTCCCTATGAAAACTACACCTCCTGTAAAATCTATCTATGATTTTATTGAGGACTCTATTCCAGAAGGAGGAGTTGTTCTGATAGGTGCAGATTATGATCCATCAACAATGGCTGAACTTCATCCTATGGCAAAAGTTATAGCAGCACACGCTCTATCAAACAATTTAAGAGTTCTCTTTGTAACACTGTATCCACAGGGTGCTGGAATGGCACAGGATGCAATAGATAATGTTTTAAAAGAATGGAACAAAAGCAATCCTGAAAATCAGAAACAACTTGGAAAAGATATAACATTACTCGCCTATGTTCCGGGAGTAAGTGCTGTTGTTTTGAAGATGGGAGAGGATATAACTCAAACTTTCAATGAGGATGGCTATGGAAATAAACTCTCTGAACTTGAAGTTATGAAAGGGATAAAAAATTATAATGATATAAACCTTATGGTTGAACTCGCCGGTAGTTCTGTTGTTTTGACATGGCTCATCTATGCAAATGGAAGGTATGGTTTGAAAATGGGTATTGGAACAACCGCTGTATCAGCAGCCGAGTATTATTCTTACCTCCAGTCAAAACAGGCGATAGGAATGCTTGGTGGTTTGAAAGGTGCTGCAGAATATGAACATTTACTTGATAAGAAAAATGTTTATGGTGGAAGAAAGGATGCTTCTATAGGGATGGATGCACAATCTTCAGCACACATATTTTTTATTATACTTATCATTCTTGGAAACATCGCATATTTTGTTAAGAAGAGAAAGGAGGGTAAATAATGGCTATTGCAACTAATTTTTGGATATGGATAGCTGCTTTACTTACACTTGCTATCTATTCTTTTCTATATAAAGACAATCCTTTCTACAAGTTTGCAGAATATCTTCTTGTAGGAATATCTATAGGTTACGGTATATCAGTTTACTGGCACAACACTATAATTACGAAAGTTTATAACCCTCTTGTTTACGATAAGAATTTCCTTGTTTTGATTCCGCTTCTGCTCGGTTTATTGATGTTTTCAAGGTTTTTTAAAAATGTTTCCTATCTTTCAAGAATACCTATAGCTTTTGTTGTTGGTGCTGGAACAGGACTTTCAGTTCCTTCATCTTTCGAATTTCTTTTTAAACAGGTATATGCAACTATGCCTTTAAAATTGGATTTTGGAAGTTTGATCATAGTTGTTGGAGTAATTTCAACTTTAGTCTATTTTTTCTTTTCTCTCGAACATAAAGGTTTCGTTGGAAGAGTTTCAAGAGTTGGAATAACTTTCATAATGGTTGCATTCGGAGCAGCTTTCGGATACACTATTATGGCGAGAGTTTCCCTCTTTATAGGAAGAATACAGTTTCTTCTTTCAGATTGGCTTGGAATAATAAAATAGGAGGAGAGGTGTTAAAAAGAACCCTTCTTTTGATAGTTTTTCTTATTCTTTCAATCTCACTTTTCTCTGAAAATGATAGTTTGATTATTTTAGAGAATGAAACACCTTTTGAAGGATTCGCTATTACTGGTAAAGATATCCCTAACGATGGTGGAGGTGGTATAGTAATAGACTGGTCCTTTCCTGATTCTTTGGATAACTGGTTTTTAACTGTTTTGAGAAAGGATGAGGCTGGGAACAACTCTATTGTTGCAACAGACCTTCTTGTTTCCTCAAAACAGGTAAGGGATGTTAGCTCAGAAGAAGATCCATCAAGAGTAAAGGATGGAACAAAATATTACTACACTGGAATTTTGAGTAAAAAGATGGTAGATGAAGATTTTTTGAACATGTTGATTTCAAAAGAGAATGGTTACTCAAAAAATGGTATCTACATTTTCAATAATGATACATTTTATGTTACAGCCGAAACAGATGCCGTTATTTCAAAAGCTTCATGGTTTAACCTTTCAAGGATTCCAGTAGTTATATCTCTTATACTTATCTCTTTCGTCTTTTTATACTATCTGAACCTTGCGAAAAGTGGAAAAGAACTTTACATCAGAAAGATAAATGGACTTGATGCTGTTGAAGAGGCTGTTGGTAGAAGTACAGAGATGGGAAAACCGATAATGTATATTCTCGGAATAGGTTATGTTACAGATATTCCAACTATAGCTGGACTTACAATTCTTAGTAGAGTTTCTAAAAAGGTTGCAGAGTATGAAACAAAGATTCTTGTTCCTTCCTATGATCCTGTTGTTATGACAACAGCGCAAGAGGTTGTTAAAGAAGCTTTCACTGAAGCTGGTAGACCAGACCTTTATAATAAAAATGATATAATGTATATAACTCAGGATCAATTTGGATACGCAGCAGGTGTTGATGGTATGATGATGAGGGAAAAACCGGGAGCAGTTTTTCTTCAAGGTTTATTCTTTGCAGAATCTTTGATACTCGCTGAAACTGGACATTCAATTGGTGCGATACAGATTTCTGGTACAACTGAAACAGCACAACTACCATTCTTTGTTGCAGCATGCGACTATACTCTTATAGGAGAGGAAATGATGGCTGCTTCAGTTTACCTTCAGAAAGAACCAATGATGCTTGGTTCGATCGCTGCTGAAGACCTTTTGAAAGTTTTTATAATGGTTTTAATAATAGTTGGTTTTATTCTATCGATTTTTGCTTATGGATTCAATATAGGAATTTTTAAAAATCTATTCGATCTGTTAGTTAGAGCTTTACAAGTTTAGTAGGAGGAAAAATGTTGAAAGGAAAAGGGATCCCGATTTTTATAACATTTTTGGTTGGAATGATAATGATAATCTCTTTCTTTATTCCTCATAAACCTTTTGGTGATATAGAAAAAATATCTTTGAACTGGTATTCGATAATAGCTGGTTTTACAATGCTTCTTGGAGTTGATTCTTTGATAGGAATGCATTTTAGAAAGTTGAAGAGAAAAGATGAAAACTGGTTTTTTTCATTGGTTCTTATACTTGGTTTCACCGCAACAGTTGTAGTTGGTATTATAGAAACAGTAAGGTTTGGAACAGCGTTCGACGATAAATCCTATTTTACATACATATACAACTATTTTATCGTTCCATTACAGTCAACAATGTTTTCACTTCTCGCTTTCTTTATAGCATCTGCAGCTTACAGAGCTTTCAGAGCAAGGAATTTTGATGCTACACTTCTACTCATTACAGCCATAATAGTTATGCTCGGAAGGGTTCCACTTGGAGAACAGATTTCCCCTTACCTTCCAAAATTTACCGAATGGATAATGCAGGTACCACAGATGGCTGCAAAAAGAGGAATTGGACTTGGAATATCTTTAGGTGCTTTGGGTGTTTCCATAAGGATAATTTTGGGTATAGAAAGAAGTTATCTTTCATAAGGAGTGATTATGAATTTTTTTATAAAACTTTCAAAAATAGATAGAAGATTCATATACCTTTTCATAGCTTTGGTAGTTGTTCTACCTTTAATATTTAAACCAAAATTTCCGGTTGTTGTTTCAAAACCTGTTCAAGATGTTTACGATTATATAGAAAAATTGCCTGAAGGAAGTAATGTTTTGATTTCGATAGATTACGATGCAGCTTCAATGCCTGAACAGCAGCCATTTCTTGAAGCTCTTTTAAGACAACTTTTTAAAAACAAGTTAAAACCAATACTTATAGTTCAATGGCAACTTGGAGCTCCACTTGGAACTATGGGACTTGAGAAAATTGCAAAAGAGATGGGAGCAGTGTATGGTGTTGATTATATAAATTTAGGATACAGACCAGGTTATGTTGCCCAGATGGTCGGTATAGGAAAAGAGATAAGGGACTATTTCAAGGTAGATTATAGAAATATTCCTCTTGATTCATTCCCTATGATGAAGAATGTTCACAATTATAATGATATTGCACTACTTGTTGGTCTTGAAGCCGGTTCAACATATCTTGCTTGGATCGAGTACGCAGGTGGAAGGTTTAAACAGAAGATAGCTCTCGCTTTAAACGCTGTTTCAGCACCTGATGCTTATTACTTTTATCAATCAGGTCAGATTGTTGGACTCGTTGGAGGTATGAAAGGTGCTGCAGAATATGAAGTTCTTGTTGATAAACCTGATCTTGCTGTAGCAGGTATGGCATCACAATCCTATTCACATCTTGTAATAATACTTTTCATAGTTTTAGGAAACATTGCTTATTTCATCGAAAAGGGAATGAAAAATAAAGAAGGAGGAAAATGATGGGAACAACAATTGGAATTTGGATCGCTGCTGGTTTAACCCTATTTATATATTCTTTCCTTTATAAGGATAACCCTTTCTACAAATTCGCTGAACATCTTTATGTTGGAATAACTGCAGGATACTGGATAATATACACATGGGCTTATGTTATACAACCTATGCTTCTCGATCCTATGATCAAAAATAAACAGTTCATTCTTATAATACCTGCATTTTTTGGAATAATAATGTTAACAAGATGGTTTCCACAGATATCATGGTTATCCAGATGGTCTATAGCCTTCACAGTCGGAATGGGTGCGGGACTTGGAGTTACAGGTGCTATACAAGGTTTCATACTGCCTCAGGTTCAGGCAACTCTTGTTCCCTTGACAGGATTCAATTTTGAAACTTTTAACAACTTTCTAATAGTATTTGGTGTTCTGACAACACTCATTTACTTCTATTTCTCAAAAGAACAAAAAGGTGTTTTAAGATGGGGATCAAAAATAGGTATAACCTTCATAATGGTTGCTTTTGGGGCATCATTCGGTTATACGGTTATGGCTCGTATTTCACTTTTAATAGGAAGGATATATTTCCTTTTATCAGATTGGCTTAAAGTTTTAAGATGAAAGGTTACTATTTAGATTACTCTGTTTTTGATGTTTATACAAATATGGCTTTTGATGAATGGGCTTATAAAAACATTGATACTGTTTTTTTCAGATTCTATTCTTTTTCTAAACCTTCAATTACAATCGGGTACAATCAAAGGTACAATTTTGGAATAGATTACGATTATATAAAGAAAGAGAGTATTGATATAACAAGAAGGATGACTGGAGGAAGAGCTGTTTTACATAGTGGAGATCTGACTTACTCTTTTGTTGGCAACATTGAAATCTTGGGTAAAAATGGAGGTCTTTTAGAAAGGTATAAAAAAATTTCAGAGATCTTTATAAAAGCTTTTGAAAAGATAGGCATAAATGCGAAACTGACTCAGGGTGAAAAGAAAGATAATTTTATAGCTGATTGTTTTGGATCACAATCTGTGTACGAGATAAGTTTAAATGGAGAAAAGATAGTTGGGAGTGCCCAGACATTCTCTGAAAAAAATTTTTTACAACAGGGAACTATTCTTGTAAAGGAAAGCGTTATACCACAGGAAAAAATTTATGGGAAAAAATTTTCAAACAATATTGAAAATTTAACAGGTTTAAATTATAATATCAAAGATATGTCTTTTTTATTTTACAAAGTTTTTTTTAGGGAGCTCGATTTTGAATGGCAAAAAGTAGAGTTAGATTTAAACGATTTAGAGTTTAAAAAAATTGTTGAAAAATATAAGGATGAGGAATGGATAAAGAGAAGGTAGATTTAAAAGCGAATCTTGAGATTTTCAGTCCAGTTGAATTTATAAATCTCATCTCATCAAAACAGAGAACAGGTGTTCTTATTTTTAATTTTGAGGATAAAGAAGGGAAAATATTTTTTGAAAACGGTTTACCAAAACATGCAGTTTATAACACTTTTACAGGAGAAGAAGCTTTATACAATCTCTCCATCGAAAGGAACGGAGTTATAACTTATATTGATGGTGAAAAAACTGACGAAATCACAATCGAACAACAAAACACATCATCTCTTATAGAACAGATTGAAAAAAGAAGAATCGAGTTTGATGATATTTTGAAAAGGTTACCTTCATTCGATGCTGTTTTGGAGAAGAGGGCTGAAGGACTTGGAGATAACATAAGTTTGAGAAAAACGGATTGGGTAATAATTAGAATTGTTGATGGTAAAAAAAATATCAGAACTGTTATAAAAGAAAGCAACCTTCCTCTTATTGAATCATATAAATCTTTGGAATATTTGATTTCAAAAGGTCTTATTTTTGATAAATCTTTTGTTGAAAAATTAAGAAAAGATTTTGAAAAAAGTTTAAACAATATTCTTGATACTTTCTCCGTGAAAAATACGAATTCCAAAGATTGGTTCAACTTTATAGTTGATCTTTTAACTAACTCTGGTTTTGAAATTATAGCTGGATTTTTAAAATTCAAAGATGAAATGATTGAAATAGATGACAATGCAGACAGGTTCATCGATGAAGCTAAAGTGAGAAATATGAAAAAGATCCTTTTCGAAAAGATCGTTGAAAAAGGTGTTGAAGAGTATGGAGGAATGATAGCTAAGAAAAAATATAGGGAACTTTTAAATAAAGAAGGGGTGAGTGATGGAACTTTCTGAACTAGTTGAAAAAATGAAAGGTTTCATTCCAGTATTTGGGGCTATGAGATTGAACAAGGAGGATGGAACTATACTTGAAAAAGTTGGAGAACAGCCTAACAATCTTGGAGATATAGGTGCATTTCTTGGTTCTGCGGGAGATGTCATATTGAAAAAATTTCAGATGGGTTATACTTTAATATCATTTATAAAGGTTGATGGGAATAACCTTATTTTGATTTCAGAAAAAAATGAATTTTTACTTTTTAAAATCAATGGAGATGTGGATACGAATAGATTCTATGAAGAGTTTAAAAAAATAGCAGAGTCTCCAAAAGTTGAAGAAGAAAAGATAGTTGAAAACAAACCTGCAGTTGAAGAAGCTTTTCAAAAACCTTATAATCCTTTTGAAAATGTATCAACCCAACAGGAAGTTAACATGTTGGGAGAGATAGAGAGAAAACTTTTACTTTCAAAAATTCTACAGTTAAATCTTCTTGTTGATGAGTTCTCGCAAGGTGGTGATAGAAAGGTCTGGAACAATTTTATAAAAGATAATCTTTCAAATTTAGATATTTTAGAAAAAGCACTCGATATAAAGGATAAAATAGAGATTAAAGATATAGTACCAGTTGAAATAAGTAGGGATGATATTCAAAGGACAACTAAAGTTTTGATAGATGGAGTGTGTAAAAAAGCGGTTGAAGTTTATGGGGCATCTGAAGCGAAAAAAATGGTTCAAAATGTTATTGAAAAGTTGAGCAAAAGATAAAGGGAGGCTTGATGGGGTACAATATAGAAAAGATAAGGGAAAAATTTGATGCTGATTTTGTATTCTCTAATGAAAACGATATGATCCAAAAAACAGGTCTTGTTGGCTATACAGATGATGTTGTTAAACAGGTAATAGTTGTTTTAAAACAATCACTCGATGCAGCCAATGTATCCAAAATTGATAAAATAGAATTCCAGAATGAAGATAAAAAGATAATTTTTTTCCACAAAAAAGGTTCTTTTTTTGGATTGATAGTTAACAAGAATGTTATAGTTGATGATATAGATTTTGCAGAGATTGTTGAAAAAGAGTTTATAAAAGAGGAAAAGGAAGATAAAGTTAAAATTGCTTTAAAGGACAAGAAAAAGATAGTTGTTAAATCCTCACAACCTGTAAAAGAAGAAGTCAAAGAGAAAATTGTTGAAAAAGAGGAAACCGTTTCTACTTTAAACATTGATGGTGATTCTTTCAATAAAATCAAAAAAATCGCTGGTGAGTTCCTTGAGGATTTTGCAGAAGATATAATTAACAACATTGTTTCAGAAATGAAATTGGATATAAAAAACTTAAGTCAGAGTAAACTTGATGAATTTTTGAAAAGATTTTCAAAAGCATCATCAATGATAATAGGTCCAAGTCAGTCACAGAAGATGGTAGAAAAAATTTTACAAAGTATGAAATAATGGAGGAGATATGATGTTTAAACTTTTTGAACTTTTTTCGTTAACCCAAACTGGAATACCTAAATATGTTACAGATTCGAAGATGGTTTCAAGTATACTCACCATAGTTGGTGCTTTTCTTCTATGGTTTTCTCTATTTCTTGTTGGAATAATAGCACAAAGGTATGAAAAGGTTTTGCATAAAAAAACTGATTGGCAGTTCATAATTTTGTCTCCGACAGGTATTATAGTTTATGCTGTTATCCAAGCATACAGTTTAATAATTGTGGGAAATTTAAAGATGACTGATATGCAGACCTGGATTGGATACTTTTTCTTCTTCCTTTCAGGTATTCTTTCCCTCATAGGTAGTTTAAGGTTTTACAATGTTGTTAAACCACATAAAGGAGGGGCAAAATGAAAGTTCTTTATCCTGCAGAGATAATGCTTGCTTTTGGAATAATACTTTTTTCTATATCTTTATTTATTTCAGCGTTAATTTTGAAAAGACTGTTGAAAATAATAAAAAGACCATCGATATGGATTCTTGAAATTTTTGGTAGTTTACTTGTACTTGCTGGTGCTATTGTTCATATAATAAAACTAACAGTTTATTTCCCTGCACTCGCAAGATCAAACCCATACGATCTTTTACCACAGATAGCAAAAACTATGCAGGTTGGATCACTTGAAGGGCTTATGATTCTTCTTGCAGGATTTTTTGCTATTTGCGCTTCGTTAATATATTACATTTGGTCAACAAGATAATTATTGACAAAATATTTTAAGAAAGTATAATTTATTTCTTAAAAAGATAAACTAAAATTAACCAGGAGGATGTCGTGTTAGATTTATTCCAGAGAGGTGGATGGACAATGTGGCCACTACTTGCATGTGCCATTATAGGTGTAGTTTTTATCATTGAAAGATTTGTAACTCTTCTGATAATGAACAAGAATCCAAAAAAATTCGTTGAAGAGTTAAAAAAGAAAATAGAGAAAGAGGGAATAGATGCGGCAATACAATTTTGTGCTAAGAATCCAAGTCCTTTTGCAAGAATTATAGAATCAGCATTAACTGAGTTCCAATATGTTGGAAAGGATAAAGGTGCTATAGAGGATGCTATTGGAAAAGCTGGTGTTACAGAGCTCGCTTTTCTTGATAGAGGTATGCCATTTTTATCTGCTGTGATAACACTTGCTCCAATGCTTGGATTTTTGGGAACAGTTTCAGGAATGATAAACGCTTTTGATGCTATAGCACTTGCCGGAACAGTTGAGCCAAAACTCGTTGCAAGTGGTATTTCAGAAGCTTTGATAACAACCCTTACAGGTCTTGTTATAGCTATTCCAGTTTCAGCAGCTTATACATATTTCCAAACAGTTATAAATGGTTATTCAAGAACTTTAGAGGATGCATCAAATAAAATAATTGAAATTTTAATGAGTCTGGAGATAGAGGAAGCATAATCAGGAGAAAAAATGTTATGTAAAAGAAAAAAGAAAGTTGAAAAACCTGAAATTCCTACAGCATCTTTGGGAGATATAACATTTTTGATGCTCATCTTCTTCCTTGTTACTTCAAGTTTTAACACAGAGATGGGACTTCAGATAGTTCTTCCTGAAGAATCTAAAGAGACAATAACCGTTCTTTCAAAAAATATTGTCCATGTTAGGATAAACAGGTTTGGAGATGTTAGAATAGAAAATGATCCTGTTGAATGGACTTCAGTTGCTGATAAAGCTATGGATCTTTTAAAACAACCCAACGGGGATTCTTTGATATTTTCTATAATACCAACAAGATCAGCCAAATACGACTATATGATAAGAGTTTTTGACCAGCTTAAAATAGCTTTTGAAAAAACTCAGAAAAAAGAGAAAATATCTCTATCTCCCGCAGAAGATGATGAGATGTAAGGAGGAAGGATGAGAAAACATTTTGGAAAAGTTGAAGAGAGTTCACCATCAATTCCAACCTCAACAACATCTGATATAGTATTTCTACTTCTTATTTTCTTCATGGTTACTACAGTTTTTAGAACAGAGCAAGGTTTAAGAATAGATCTACCACAGGCATTATCATCAAAAAAGATAGAAACCAAAAATTTAGCACATGTTTGGATTGGATATGATGGAGATAGAGGAGTTGTATCAATAGATGACAGGATAGTTCCTATTGGTCAGATAAAAAACATAATAGAGCAGAAGAAAAGAGTAAACCCAAATTTAATAGTTTCAATAATGGCTGATAGAAATACACCATATTGGATTTCAAACGATGTTTTTGGTCAACTTATTAAAGCAAACGCTCTTCATGTTTCTTTGACTGCTAAAAAAGTTAATGCTATCAAATAGGAGAGCATTATGGAAAAATTTATAAAAAACGATTTAAAGGAAAAATATCCAACATTTGTCAAATCATCACTTTTGACAACACTCATACTTTTCATAATACTTTTCCTTTTTGCCCCAAAATTGAAAACTAACCCATACAAGATGAAGGAGAAAAAAGATGTTGTTGTTATGGAGAAGTTGCCTGACCAGATACAGAAGATAAATGAACCACAGGAGATTGCAAAACCACAACTACCGAAAAAGATAGTTGAGACAACAAAGGAATCTGAGGTAACAAAGAATATAGATATTCAAACATCTTTTGAAACAGAGGATTTAAACATTGAAAAGTATGAAGGTGAAATTTTCAGAATCTATGAACAGGCACCGCAGTTGATTCAAAGGATTGATCCAGAGTATCCACAGATGGCAAGACAACTTGGAATAGAAGGAACAGTATTCCTTGAACTCGTTGTTGAAAAAGATGGAACAGTATCCCAGGTAAAAGTATTAAAAAGCGTTCATCCGTTACTTGATGAAGCAGCTGTTAAAGCAGCATACCAGTTGAAATGGTCACCTGCAATGACGAGAGATTTACCTATAAGATGTTATGTAACATACCCTATAACTTTCAGATTAACAAAATAAAATTTTATAAAAGTTGGAAAATGAAAAAACTCCGCATTTGGCGGAGTTTAACCTTTAAGATTTTGGCAATTTTTGATTTTTTTCTTGCAGCATTATTTTTCTTTATAACATTTTTCGAAGCAGCTTTATCGATTATTTTATAGCCCTCTTTCAAAATTTTAACTTTCTCTTCCTCAGTTGTTGCTTTAAGTGCTTGTTTCATTATCTTTTTGATTTTTTCTTTTTCTTTTCTGTTTCTTTCTCTTCTGATCTTATTCTGTCTAACTGATTTTTCCTGTGCTTTACTCTTTGGCAAACTACCTCCTATTTTTTTGTTGTATTATATATTTCACATTTTATTTGTCAATAGATATATCATATGATTAGAATGTTGACTATTTTTTATAATAAGATATTATAAAAAATATGCAGGTAGTTTTTGCTGGTTGTTATGGAGAATACTGGGGGAAAAATATAAAAGATATCATCAAATCATATCCTAAACATGAGTATAAAATGTTGGAAAAGAATTTTTCCTCTAAGGATATAGAATTTGCTGATGTGCTTATAACTTACAGGTTAAAAAATGAACAACTGGAAATCGCTAAAAAGTTGAAATATATTTTTGTTCCTTATGCGGGTGTTAACAGTTTTCCTTTAAAAAGTTTGTCGGAGAGAAATATAATCCTTTGTAATTCACATGAAAACACTATCTTTGTTGCAGAAAGAGCTGTCTCTCTTACACTTGCTCTACTCGGAAAGATCGTATATTTTCACAATGATCTTAAAAAAGGTAACTGGCACAGGGAAGGACTATACAGAGAATACTGGGAAAGCATAAGGGAAAAAAAGATATCAATAATTGGTACTGGAAATATAGGTTTTGAAATCGCAAGAATTTTAAAAGTTTTCAGGTGTAAAATTCTTGGTATGAAAAAAAATTTAAAATCAGATTTCAAACTTGAAAATTTTGATTATATAACAGACAAATTAGAAGAAGCGTTGAAATATGGAGAAATAATTTTTTTAACTTTACCTTTGACACAGGAGACCGAAAATTTGATAAATGAAGAAAATGTTGAACTTTTGAGAGGGAAATATCTTGTAAATGTTTCCAGAGGAAAGATAGTCAACGAAAAGGTTTTATATGAGTCACTTAAAAATAATATTTTGAAAGGTGCAGCACTTGATGTCTGGTATGATTATCCCAAAGAGGGAGAAGAACAAGATAGATTTCCTTCAAAGTTACCAATCTATGAACTTGATAATGTTGTCATTTCGCCTCATAAGGGTGCCCACACAAGAGAAGCTGAACAGATGGATATCAGTTTTACCGTAGAGAATTTAAAAAATCTTTTTGATGGTAAACCTTTAAAAAATATTGTTGATTTAAAAAGAGGATATTGATTGAATTCCCATAAGGTAATCGTAAATCTCTTGAAATCTTTAGAAAACAGAACTAAGGCAAATATTTTAAAAAGTTTTTTTAAAACTTCAAAAGGTGAATATGGTGAAAATGATATTTTTCTTGGAATAGATGTTCCAACTTTAAGAAAGATTGCCAGAGAAAATTCTGATCTCGATCTAAAAAACATAAAAAAACTTCTTACATCAAAATACCATGAGATAAGATTATTTTCACTCTTAATACTTATAAAAAAGTTTGAAGAGGAAGCAGATTTAAGAAATGATATTCTGAATTTATATTTAAAAAATACGAAATATATAAACAATTGGGATCTTGTAGATATTTCTTCTTATAAAATTGTTGGGAGATATTCTTTTGAAAATAATGATCATACCATTATTGAAAAACTCTCTTCCTCAAAAAATATGTGGGAAAGAAGGATAGCTATAGTTTCTCTTTTATACTTTATTAAAAATTCTTCCATAAATTTTCCATTAAAGATTTTGAAAAAAGTAATCGATGGAAAAGAGGACTTGATAAAGAAAGCGATAGGGTGGATGTTAAGGGAGATAGGTAAAATCTCAAACGAGAGTGTTGTCGAAAATTTTATAGTTGAAAATTATGATCTACTATCACCTTTGACAATTAACTATGCTACCGAAAGGTTCGAAATTTCAAAAAGGAAAAATCTTTTAAAAGGTTTAAAAAAAAGACAAAATATTGACAGAAAATGATTCATATGATATTTTTTTCACTATGAAAAAGTTAGTTATTTTATTCATCATCTTTTCACTCTTTATAATTTTAAATTCTCAAAACGGTTGCCCCTATGATATGGTAAACGATCCTTATCCAGGTCAATGTGGAAGATATACTGATAAAAACGATGACTCCATATGTGATTTTTCACAGAATTTGAATGATACCTTGATTGAAAAAGAAGTTCCAGTTGATTTTCAGGATGAAAGTGTAAAAGATACTTTAGATTATGATTCATCGGGTGTTATAGAATCAGAATCAACTTTAAATTATTTAGAGGAAAAAGAGGATGAGCAGGAAAAAGTTTTGGATAATGAGAATGGCCAACAGAACATCGATCAAGAGACTGAAAAATTATCGCAATCTGTTGATAAAATCCCTGTCAAAAGAAAAAATGATATTGATTTAGAAAATAAGAGTGATAGATATTTTTTGTTTATCCTTTTACCAATCTTTTTCTTCTTTTTGTCTTTAATAATCTTTTCACTCACAGGTAAAATAAAGATCGATATTTGTCTTATAAATAAATATTTAAACATTTTTCTGATGTTTATTTTTTTACCATTATTTATTTCATCGATTTTACTTATTTTGATAGAGTATGATTTAATAAGTTTTAAAAATATAAAGAGTCTGATTTATGTTCATAATTTTACAGGAATAGTATTTATTATGGCAACGATTTTACATGTTGTTATAAAATTTAGATGTTATAATAATCTGTTAAAAGAAATATTGAGAAGGAGAGAAAAAAAGTGAAATCTCAAATGTTAAGAGAGAATTTTATAAAATTTTTTAAAGATCGCGAACACAGAGTTTTTCCATCATCATCTTTGATACCAGAACAGGATCCAACTTTACTTTTTACAGTGGCCGGAATGGTTCAGTTTAAACCGATGTTTGCAGGTCTTGTTGATTTTGATTTTAAAAGAGCCACATCGATTCAAAAGTGTTTAAGGGTGGTTGATCTTGAAGAGGTTGGGATTTCACCTTTTCATGATACTTTTTTTGAAATGCTTGGGAATTTTTCCTTTAACGATTACTTCCAACTTGAAGCGATAAAATGGGGATGGGAATTTTTAACTGATGAGTTGAAGATAGACAAAGATAAACTGTATGTAACGGTTCATAAGGATGACAGTGAGGCGTACAGGATATGGAAGGATATTATAAAAATCCCAGTTGAAAGGATAATCAAGATGGATGACAGGACCAACTTCTGGGGACCAGCTGGAGGCACTGGTGCATGCGGGCCTTCAACCGAAATATTTTATGATTTTGGAAAAGAACTTGAAAACAAACATCCCTGTTCAATAGAAAACGATTGTAAAAGGTATGTTGAAATCTGGAACATAGTTTTCCCGCAATTCAACCAGGATAGTTCGGGAAACAGAACTTTGCTTAAAAATAAAGGAGTTGATACTGGAATGGGACTTGAACGACTTGCAGCCGTAATGCAGGATAAAAAGTCGATCTTCGAAACAGATCTCTTCATGCCAATCATAAATACGCTTTTTGAAAAATACAATCTTGATTATGAAAAGTATAAAAAAGAGATAAATTCGATAGCAGATCATATAAGAGCCCTGACATTCTCGATATCAGACGGTGTCATACCTGAAAATGAGGGAAGAGGATATGTTATAAGAAGAGTTCTAAGAAGAGCTGTTAGGTTTGGATTCAAAATGGGGATAGAGAAACCTTTTCTTTACGATCTTACATCTGAGGTTGTTAAAATAATGAAAACTCAATATCCTTATCTTTTGCAAACAGTTGATAAAGTTAAAAATATAATAAAGTTGGAAGAGGAGAGGTTTTTAAGAACTATAGGTCAGGGTATGCAACTTTACAACGATTATAAGAAAAATCTGAAAGGTAGCACTGTTGATGGGAAAACGTTATTTTTACTATACGACACATTTGGATTTCCTGTAGATCTTATAAAACAGATGGCTGAAGAGGATAACCTTGAAATCGATCAGAATGGATTTGAAAAACTACTTGATGAGGCAAGAGAAAGATCGAGGAAGGATAAGGTGTTTACAGATTCAGACAAAAAAGATTTTGTCGTTTTTGAAGATGATGTTTCAAAGTTCGTTGGATATGAAACACTTGAAAATGAATCATACATTTTAAGGTATAGAGATCTGGGAGATTCTTTGTATGAACTTTTGATGAAGGAAACACCATTTTATGCTGAGTCCGGTGGACAGATCGCAGATACGGGGACAGTTTTTTCTGATCAATTTGAGTTTGAGGTTTTAAACTGTGTCAGATCACCTCTTGGAAATATGCTTATAGGAAAAAAGATTGCAGGTGAATTTGAAAAAGGGAAAACCTATAGACAAAAGGTTGACATGAAAAGAAGGTATCTCATACAGAGAAACCATACAGCGACACACATTTTACATTCTGTTTTAAGGAAGGTTCTTGGTGAACATGTAAAACAGGAAGGTTCTTTTGTATCTTTTGATAGATTCAGGTTTGATTTTTTACATTTTAAACCATTGACTGATGAAGAGAAAGAGTTGATAGAAAATAGTGTCAACGAAATAATATCCCAGAACATCCCTGTTGAAAAGAGGATTCTACCATACGAAGAAGCGATAAAAGAAGGTGCTCTGGCCTTTTTCAACGAAAAGTATGACAGAGAAGTTAGAGTTGTTTCCATAAAAAATGTTTCCAAAGAGTTGTGCGGTGGAACTCATGTTGAGAGAACTGGAGAGATAGGACTTTTCAGAATACTGAAAGAGGAATCTGTTGCAACAGGTATAAGAAGGATTGAAGCTGTTACTTCTCTTTATGCTTTGAAAAGTTATAAGGAACTAAGTGAAAGGATAGATAACCTTCTTTTGAAACATAAGATGAAAGATATTGAAGAGTTTGAAAAGAGGTTTGATAAAGTTTTGGAAGAGAACATTCTTTTAAGAAGAGAGAATGAAAAATATTTTTCATACGAAATGAACAACATAACTGACAGGTTGATAAAAGAAGGAAAATTATATAAAGATGGTCTTTTCGTGTTCGGATTTTTTGAAGGTTATACTATTGACATACTCAAGAAAATTATGGATAATATAAAAAGTAAAGAGAAAAAGGTGTTTGGTGTATTTTTGACAAAAGATTCTGAAAAGGTAAACTATATAGTTTTTAGCTCAAATACAAATTTTGATGCTAAAAAGAACATTGAGAAAATAAACATTATTCTGAAGGGAAAAGGTGGTGGAAAAAAGGAATTGGCATCAGGTAGTGCTTCTGTAAGAGATTTTGACAAAAATTTAGTTGAAAGTATAAGAGAGAAACTATTGGAGTAGAAATGGAATACATAAAGGTTGATAAAGAAAAATGTGGGCTCTGTGGGGGATGTGTCGCTGTCTGCCCCGCAAAAGTTATAATAATGTACAAAGACAGATTGGAAATCAGAGATGGTTGTTTAAAATGTGATAAATGTATAAAAGTTTGTCCAGTGGGAGCGTTAAGTAAAAATGGATAAAAAATATGATGTTATAATCGTTGGCGGAGGACCTGCTGGTCTTTACGCTGCTTATAAGATAGAAAAAAGTTATAAAGTTGTTCTTTTTGAAAAGGATGATGTAATAGGTGAACCTATAATATGTGCTGAAGGTATTTCTAACAATACTTTAAAACAGTTTTTCAAAGAGAGTGATCTCCCATTTATAAGAAACAGATTTTCAAAATTGAAGGTTAAATACAAAGATCTTGAAGCGAATGTTGATATACCTGATATGGGACTTATAATAGACAGATCAAAGTTTGAAAAATATATAGCTGATAAAGTTAAAAAGGAAAACAATTTTGAAATAAAAACAGGTAGTTTTGTTGTTGACGCTAAAATTGAAGATGATCATGTTAAAGTGATTCTTGAAAATGGAGAGGAGTATTTTGGAAAGATTTTGATAATAGCTGATGGGGTTGAATCGTATCTTCCAAATAAAGTTGGTATTAACTCGGTTTGTAACCTTATCGATATGTATTCATGTTATCAACAGATAATACATGATCCAAAGGTTAAAGATGAAGAGATTATTTTTGATTTCACACCTTCAGTTGCTCCTGGTGGATATCTATGGGTTTTTCCAAGAGGTAACAATGAAGCAAACTTTGGTCTTGGAATAACCTCCTCTTTGGATTGTGAAAAACCTTATAAACTTTTGAACGAATATAGAGAGAAGAATTACCCTGATGCTAAAATATTGAGAGAGTTTCCGGGATGTGTTAGTGTGAATCAACTTTCAAGGATGTATACAGACAGGGTAATGGTTATTGGAGATAGTGCAAGAGCAGCTGATCCTATAACTGGTGGAGGTATAGATAACGCTTTGAGGACAGCGAATTTTGCTGCAATTGTAGCCAACTCTGTTTTGAAAGGTAAGGATTTTTCAGCGAAAAGGATGTCACAGTATCAAGAACTTGTCGAGAAGGATAACAGCTATTCTATAAAAAAACAGAACCAGTTGAGAGAGATGATTTTAAAGATGAGTGAAGAGGAGTTGGATCAATTCTTTACATCAGCGATAAATCTTTTCAACGGTAAAAAGATACTGTCTACAGATTTTTATTCAACTATATATTCTTTTAAATCATCCTTCAAAGCTATAGGTATGGTTATCAACTTCATGGGTAGTTTGATGAAAGACAAATATCTTTTGAAAATAATTATGAGGTTGATGTGGAAGTAATCTCTCCTATTGAAAAGATTTTTAAGGAGAAAAAAAAGGGATATTTTGTTTTAATAGATCCGGCAAAAAAGATAGATTTGGAAAAGATATTAAAAAATGTAAACACTTCCTCAGTTGATGGAATATTTATAGGTGGAAGTGATAAAAAAATAAAAGGTTTTGACAGATACATACTTTCGGTAAAGAAAAATACGAAAAAACCAGTTTTCATTTTTCCAGGTTCACATTATCAGATTTCAAATAGAGCGGATTTCCTTTTACTTTTGTTTTTACTGAATACGAGAAAACTGGAGTATATAATAGGTGAACATGTCGACGGTGCTGAGAACCTTTACAAATCATCTTTAAAAATTATTCCAACATCTTATATCCTCTGTATGGAAAACAGAAAAACTTCTGTTGCGAAAAGGGTACCGATAAATTTTATCAAAGATATGAAAACTTTTTTAAATTATATATATCTTTCCGAAATATCAAATTTTAAAACAGTTTACCTTGAAGCTGGTAGTGGTTCGGATAAAATTGTCCCTTTGAAATTCATAAAAAGTGCAAAAAAGATCCTTTCAAAACCTTTACTTGTTGGTGGTGGAATAAAGGATGGGAAAACAGCATTTTCTATACTTGAAAGTGGAGCAGATTTTATAATTACTGGGAATTCAATAGAAAATGATCCTGACAAAATTTTTGAATTCTCAGAGGTTGTGAAAATTTTTAAACGATGAAATACCTTATAAAACCATTCTGTAAAATAAACCTTTTTTTGGATGTTTTGAATAAAAGGGAAGATGGGTTTCACGAAATTTTAACATTATTCCAATCTATAGATCTTTTTGATGAGATTGAGGCTTATGAAAGTGAAGAGTTGAATATTGAGTTTTTTAACAACGATTATCCTATTGACCCAGTTAACAATACTATTTATAGATCGTACACGATTTTTAAGGAAAATTTTCTAAGAAAGAACAATAAAGGTTGGGTGGATTTCTGTTTCAAAGTTAAAAAGATAATACCACAAGGTGCGGGTCTTGGAGGTGGAAGTGCTGATGGATCGACTATTTTGAATTTTCTGAACCACTACTATGGATATCCGTTTAAAAATGAAGAACTTAAAGATCTTTCTCTAATGGTTGGAGCTGATTGTCCATTCATTCTTGAAGGAGGAACAGCTATAGGAAGAGGTATTGGGGAAAAACTTCAATTCATCGATATTCCCCAGATTGAGAATTTAAAAATTTTTATAATTTCCCCAGACCTTCATGTATCAACAAAAGAAGCTTATGACCTTTTATCTAAACACTTGACAAAAGAAAGAAAATCTTATAATATTATAAGTTCAAAAATTGATTATAAATATTTGAAAGGATCTTTCAAATATTTTTATAATGTTTTTGAAAATGTTATTTTTGAAAGGTATCCTCTTTTGAAGGATATCAAAGATAGGATTTTAAGATATGATCCTTTACTTTCACTAATGAGTGGAAGTGGTTCTTCTATTTATGCGATCTTTGAAAATGAAGAACATTTTGATGCGCTAAAAAGAGAGTTCGGTGGGAACAGGATTTTTTTTACCACCCCGATAACTCGAAGTAGGATAAAAAAAGAATCACTAACAAAAATTCAGGAGGAAGAATGGAAATTACCGAAGTAAGAATCACATTAAGAGATGAACCCAAGTTGAAGGCGTTTGCAAATGTAACTTTTGACAACGCATTTGTTATCAGGGGTTTAAAGATTATCGACGGGAAAAAAGGTCTTTTCATTTCCATGCCATCAAGAAGGGCTAAGGATGGAACCTATAGGGATATAGCCCATCCAATCAACAATGAGATGAGACAGAAGATTGAGAAAGTCGTTCTTGAAAAATACCAAGAGGAAGTGAATAAGAAGTAAAATTAAATCTAAAATTTAAACTTTTGGGGTGTCGGCAAGCTGGCAAGCCACGGGATTTTGGTTCCCGCATTCGTAGGTTCGAATCCTACCGCCCCAGTAAAGTAGTGAGTTGTTATGAAACTTATAGCAGGAAATTCTAATGCTAAAATAGCAAAAGAGATATCTAACAAGTTAAATATTCCACTTGTTGATTCTCTAATAACAAAATTTTCTGATGGAGAGATAAGGGTTCAGATAAATGAATCTGTAAGGGGAAGCCATGTATTCGTTATACAATCTACAAATCCACCAGCAGATAATCTTCTTGAACTTATTTTCATCATCGATGCTTTAAGGAGAGCTTCTGCTGATATGATTACAGCTGTTATACCTTACTATGGATATGCAAGGCAGGATAAGAAGGATGCTCCAAGAGTTCCAATAAGTTCAAGGGTTGTCGCGAACCTTCTCACTACAGCTGGAGTTTCAAGGATAATGGTGCTTGAACTGCATGCGGAACAGATACAAGGCTTTTTCAATGTTCCAGTTGATCACCTATATTCATCCCCAGTTTTTGTAGAATACCTTTTGAAAAATGAGAAACTTGATAACACTGTTGTAGTTTCACCTGATGCCGGAAGAGTTAACAGGGCAAGAAATATTGCGAAAAAATTGAATAACCTTCCTATAGCTGTAATAGATAAAAGGAGAAGTTCACCTAACCAGTCAGAGGTCATGCATGTAGTAGGTGAAGTAAAAGACAAAGATATACTTATGGTTGATGATATTATCGATACAGCGGGAACGATAACAAAAGCAGCTGAAGCTTTAAAATATAATGGAGCCAAAAGGATAATAGCCTGTGTAACCCATCCTTTGCTTTCCGGAGATGCTATTGCTAAAATTAAAAATTCACCAATAGATAAACTTTATACTTCCAACAGTGTTGTTATTCCTGAAGAAAAAAAGATTGAAAAAATAGAAGTTTTATCGATGGCTGATCTTTTTGCCAACGCGATAAAAAGAGTTTATAATAAAGAATCTATCAGTGCACTTTTTGATTAGGAGGACAAATGCTTCAATATGATTTAACAGTTGAAAAAAGAGAGAAGGGTAAAAAACATAACCTTACCCTTATAAGAAAAAATGGTAAAATACCATGTGTAGCTTATGGACATAAAGAAGAGAATAGATTGTTCTCTGTTGATGAGGTAGAATTGAACAAAATGTTTCATTCGATCGGAAGAGAAAAGTCTTTGATAAATATCAAAATGGGGAATGACAATTTTCTTGCAATCATCAAAGAGATTTTTAGAAGTCCAAGAACGAATAAAATCATGCATATCGATTTTCAGATAATTCATAAAACTGAAAAGTTGAAACTTAATGTTCCAGTAATTTTAAAAGGATCTGCAAAGGGTGTTAAAGAAGGTGGAATAATTGAACACTTGTTGAGAGAGATAGAAATTAAATGTTTGCCAACAGATATCCCTTCACATATAGAAGTTGATATTTCAGATCTTATGATAGGTGATTCTGTTCATGTTAAAGATTTGAAAGTAGAAAAATTCGAAATTATTGAAAATCCTGAAGAGGTTATCGTGACAATTCTTGCTCCAAAAGCTTATGTTGAGGAAGCTCCAAAACCTGAAGAGGAAGCTAAAGAACCAGAACTTATAAGAAAAGAGAAAGAAGAGGGTGAAGAAGAGGAAGGCGAGGAGAAAGAGAAAGAAAAAGAAAAAGATAAAGATAAAGGAAAAGAGAAAAAAGAAAAGAAATAATGGAGTAATATGTTTGCATTTGTTGGGCTTGGAAATCCTGATAAAATCTATGATAGAACAAGGCACAACATAGGTAAAGAGATAATTGTGGAATTTGCAAAAAAGGAGAAATTGCAGTTTAAAAGTGGTAAAGGTCACTTTTTTTTTCTGAATGTTCTTTGAAAGATGAACTGTTTTTAATGGTTCCAACTACCTATATGAATGAAAGCGGGATAGCTGTTATGGAATTTGTTAACTACTATAAGATAGATTTAAAAGATCTTTTGATAGTTGTTGATGATTTCAATATTCCACTCTTTACATTCAGATTGAGGTTGTCTGGTTCAGATGGAGGTCATAACGGCTTGAAATCTGTAATATATCACCTCAATACAGATAATTTTGCAAGGTTGAGAGTTGGAATCGGAGAAGATGAAGGAAAAAAGGATAAAGATTTTGTTCTTGGAAAAATGAATGGTGAAGATCACAAACTAATTATTGATAGAGGAGTAAGTAACCTTTACACAATTTTGGAAAATGGATTTGAAAGATCTATGAGTATAATTAATAAAAAAGAAGAAAAATAACAGGAGGAAATTTTGGTTAACTATGAAATTTTGATCATCTACGATCCTACTTTAACTCAGGAGATTCTTGAAGAGAGAATTTCTAATTTCAAAAAATGGGTTGAGGAACTATCAGGAAAAGTTGAAAATGTTGAAGATAAAGGAGTTGAAAAACTCACATATGAAATAAACAAAACAGCTCAGGGACATTTTGTTTTGATCAACTTTAACCTTGATCCATTGAAAGTAGAAGAGTTAAGGAAAGAGATCAAACTCGATGAAACAGTCTGGAGATACATGATAAAGAAAAATGATGAAGTGAAGGTATAAATGGCTGAAAAGATAAACCTTCCAAACCTTAACAGAATAATCATCGCTGGTAGAGTTACAAAGGATGCAGAAAAGAGATACACTTCTGACAACACTGGAGTAATAGGTTTTCGTCTCGCATCTTCGAAAAGATTCAAAGATAAAAGTGGAGAATGGAAAGATAATCCTCTTTTTATAAGTGTTTCTTATTTTACAAAATTTGAAGATGGTTTAGAAAAAAAGTTGAAAACTGGAACTCCAGTTATTGTTGAAGGTTCTCTTGAGGCTAACAATTATGAGGATAAAAGAACGCATGAGAAGAAGATCTCCTTTCAGATAAGAGCAACCAAAATATACTTTTTGTCAAGGGAAACTGCTGAGTATGAAGGTGAAGGGGACAATTCTTATGAAAAGGTTATAGATGATGTTGAAAAAGATTTTAACGAAATAGAAGAAATTGAAAACGGAGGTACTGATGAGTCCATTCCATTCTAAGGAAAATAACGGCTATTCAGATTCAAGAAATGGTGTTAAAAAGGTAAAAGTTTGTAAACTTTGTGCCAGAAAAGAAAAAATAGATTACAAAAATATCCAGTTCTTATCAAAATTCATCAATGATAGGGGAAAAATATTACCAAGAAAAGCTACTGGACTCTGCGAAAAACATCAGAAAGAAGTCGTAAGAGCTATAAAAACTGCAAGACAGATGGCTCTTCTTCCATATGTTGATGAAAACATGAGATAGGAGCTAATATGAAAGTAATTTTAAGAGAGAATCTTGAAAAACTCGGTAAGAGGGGAGATGTAGTAAATGTCAAAGATGGTTATGCAAGAAATTATTTGATACCTAACAAACTCGCTTACGAATATTCTGAAAACAATTTAAAAAAGTTTCAACAGGAAAAGATAAAGTATGAACAGAAAGAATTAAAAAATAAAGAGATAGCACTTCAGGTTAAAGAGAAACTCTCATCTTTGAATTTGACTATAAAACAAAAAGTTCACGATGATGATTCTCTTTATGGATCAATCTCAAAGAAGTTGATCTGTGAGGAACTTGAGAAGAATGGAATAAAGATAGATGAGCATGCAGTTATACTTGATGAACCTATAAAAAAACTTGGTGATTTTATTGTTAATATAAAATTACATCCGGAGGTTATTGGAAGTTTGAACCTTTCGGTTGTAAAGGATGAATAATTTTTTACCTAAAGTTGATATAATAATAATTCTTTTGATAGGTCACCTATTTGGTGACTTTATCTTTCAAACTGACATTGTATTTAAACTAAAAATAAAAAGTAAAAAAGGTCTCTTCCTACACTCATCTATTGTTTTTTTAACAACTTTTCTTTTTCTTTATATATTTTCTAAAAAACTATTTTTTTCCTTATTGATTTCAATTCTTACTTTTATATCACATTTTTTTATAGACCTCTCAAAGACTAAAAACAATTTTGATAAAGGTATAAATTTTGTTTTGGATCAACTTTTACATTTTTTTGTTATACTCTTTCTCTCATCGATTTCAAATTTTTTTGTAATCGAAAGTATCAAAAATATTTATGTTTTCAAAATATTATTCCTCCTTGTTGGCCTTATCTTCATACTCTATTTTCTTAAGTATCTTATCAGAAGTTTGTATGAAATTTTGAAGATAAAATTGGTTAAGGATAAATACTACTATTATATGGAAGATGTTGAAAAAATTTTTCTTTTCATTTTTTCTTACATGCATGGATATTTTTTTCTTCTTTTACCTTTTTGTATAATACCGAGAATAATTTATACTATAAAAAATGGAAACGAATACCTTTACTATGATATACTGATCTCTTTTCTCGTCTCATCTTTTTGTGGGATTTTTTTGAGAAAGGTAACACTTTTGTATCCATTTTCATTTTTTGAAATTTTTTCACTCTCTTTTTTGTTTTATATTCTCTTTAAAATTTTAGGTTTTCTTTTGGATAGATCTATCCTTTTATTTTTGAAAAATAAAAACTAAAGATTTCTTGACTGTTACCTAAAAAAAGAATATTATTATTAATTAAATAAGGCTGGAGGTGAAATGAAAAAATTATTCTTTTCTATTTTTATACTAATTTTTATTTCTTGTTCTATACCACTTCCCAAAAAATTACCTGTAGTTGAAAACCTTACATACTCAATTCCTATTGGTGATACTTTGATGACAGTTCTTCAGGTAGCGATGGACCATCCCGAAAGGATATCTGTTAGAGGTGACACAGTTTTTGGTTATACCCAGCATGAAAAATGGATAAATGCTATACATCTAAAAAGTGATACCATAAAAATAAGCATAAACATTGAAGAGTTACTTCCAGAGGAGTGGATAGATACTTCAAGAGATTCTACATATTTTACTTCAACTATTAACAAAGTTCATAACTTTGTAAGATTTTGGGGAAAAGTCCCTTACACAACAGGTGGAAGGTTGATACACAGGATGTATTCGAGCGGAAGGTTGATATACCTTGATACTGTTGAAGTATTTTTCAATAAGAGAGATTTCCTTGATACTGTTTATACCTATTCTGTAAACGATTTCCCTGTTGGTGATTATTACCATGAGATAGAAGTTCAGATAGATTCGGGGCAAACATTTGTTGATTCCCTTGAAGCTTATTCTATGATAGCTTTTCAGGCAAAACTTTCAGGTGACAGGGTTATGACAGTTGTTAAAGAACAAGAGTTGCCATTCTCCCCACCATCAAGTTCACCAACAAATATGATAAACTGGGTAAGATTGAATCTTGATATATGGAACAGATTACCTATAAGTTCAAACTTTATCCTTTTACTTTATGACTCGTTGAACAACATTGTTTTTACAGATACATTTTTGTTAGCTCAGGTTCCAAAGGATAGTATAGGAAGAAGTCAGGGTAATGGAGTATACAGTAATCTTAACCTTGATATAACACATGAACTTGATAGTTTGTTTAAATATTCAACTTTCAAGTTCAAGGGTAGATTTGAAATACCTGCACCAGTTGATGAGGATGTTTTTGTGACACCTGAAGATTTCATTAGAGTTAAGGGAGCCTTACAGGTGAATATGGATTTTGATCCATACTACTTGCCTAAATAAAAATGGAGATTAAAATGAAAAAATTTTTACTGATCTTCATCATAATATTTTCAACAATCCTTCTTTTTGCTGACTACGATTATAGATATATGAATTCACCTTTGAATACAGGTTACATGTCTCTATTCTACAATCCTTCATTTTTGGGAAGGACTGATACTCCTTGGTATTCATGGGAACTTTTCAGATTGAATACAGGGATAACAAACAATCTCATATCCTACTCTTTTCTCGCTTTCCTTTTCAACAATTCCGCAACAGCCCCAATAGATTCTTTCCCAGTAGATACAATAAATGAAGAAAAAAAACAGGCGATTTTACATTATATTGGTCCATATTATTTATTAGATCAATATTTAAGGATGGGGCTACCTTTATTCGGTTTTAAAATAGGGCTTTTCGGTTTTGGATTCGATATAAAGGAAGGTTCATCTTTACAGATACCTGATGCTTTTTTTGATATAATGCTTTATGGAAACCAGTTCGATTCGACTTACGATTTCAAAGATCTAAAGTTCGAAACGCAGGAGATAGGTCAATTTGCTTTTGGTGTTGGTGGAGGTGTTGATCTTGAAAATAATGGAAGGTTAAATTTTGGACTCTCACTATCATACCTTGCTGGAGTTTCATATTTCAACCTTTATGCTGATTCCTTCTATTTCCAGTCAGACTCAAGTTTTTTAAGGGTTGTTACAAGAATGAATCTTGATTATGCTATTCCATTTTCAACAGCACAACTTACCTCTTTCGATAATTTCAACGATTTTATTAACGATATAACTCCCGGTTTTTCTAACCTACCGGGACACGGTTTCGATCTTACAGGTGGAGTTTCCTGGAACATCGATGATAGATGGATGGTTGAATTTTCCTGGGAACATCTTATATCAAGAATATTCTGGAAATATGGAGCAAGAAGATACACTTTCTTTATGGCAACTGACTCTTTGAATGTGATAAACCTCCATAGAGTTATAACGACGATAAATTCTGACTCAACTATTCCTGATGACGAGAAGTCGGATTCAATAATCAGTTCACTTCTTGGTGATTCTCTCGTTTATAACGGAAGTGATCTGACAACTTTTCTTGAACCACAGATAAATGTTGGTGTTTCATATTCTGCAAGATACCAGCCGTTCAACATTTTTGCAAGATACACCCAGGGATTTAAAGAAACATCATTCTCAACGAAAAGACCAAAAGTTAGTTTAGGTATGCAGTATACAGCATTCCATTTTCTTTTACTTGAAAGTATGGTAACTCTGGGTGGAAGGGAGACATTCAGATTCAATGCAGGACTCGGTTTCAACTTCGGTAACTTTACATCAGATCTTTCAATATCTCAGGATCATGGTTTGATATATTACACAAAAGGTGCGCATCTTAACATGAATGCAGCAGCACATTCAAACATAATCTCAGTTTTTTCTGGAACGATAATAGATTCTATGACAGAAAAACCTCTTATCGCAAAAATCGAGGTTATCAGGGATAACCCGATGAACAAGAAGGATACATTCTATTCTGATTCTCTTGGTAAATTTAGACAATATTTCCCGAAAACAAATCTGAAAGTTTTAGTAACAGCGGATAAATATGATACGATCATCGATTCTTTCTTTTTAAAAGCGAATGGAAAGGTTAACAGGATATATAAGATGAATCCATCGATGGGAACTCTTGTGGTTGAGGTTATAAGTGGAATCACGAAAAAACCCATAGAGAATGCTCAGGTGATTTTTACTGATAACGATACACTATATACTGATACACTTGGAATCGTAACAAAACGACTTGATGAGGGAACTCATGCTGTAACCGTCAAATCAACAGGCAGAGATGATGTTGTTTTTACAATAGATGTTGAAAGAGGAAAGGACTATAAACAGATCGTTGAAATGTTCCCGACTCATGGAAAACTTGTTGTAAAAACTTTCAATGCAACAACACTTGAACCTGTTAACTCATCTATTAAAATCTTTACACTCGATATGAAAACCATTGTTGATTCGTTTACGACAGGTGATATCGGTATGGACACCTCAAAGGCGATCAAGAAAGGGTTCTATAATATTAAGATAGATCCGATACCACCAAAATATATCAAGCAGGACAAATTCAATATTGAGATAAAAGGTGGAGTTCTTTCAACACTTGAGGTTGGGCTTTTGAAAGAGAAGATGGTGTTTGTGTTCAACAATATTCTCTTTGATCTTAACAAAGCAACCTTAAGACCTGAATCGTATCCTGTTTGTGATTCACTCGCTTTGATAATGAAAGAGAACCCATCTATTAAGGTTGAGATCAGTGGACATACAGATTCAAGAGGTTCAAACTCATACAACAAAAAACTTTCACAGGCAAGAGCAGAATCTGTAAGGAACTATTTGATAAGTGTTCATAAGATTGATCCTAAGAGGATAATAGCAATAGGTTTTGGAGAGGATAAACCTCTTGTGTTCCCTGAGAAGAACGAAGATGATTATCAGAAAAACAGAAGGGTTGAATTCAAGGTCTTGCAGGGTGAGTGATGGATAAAAGGGTTGCAATATTAATATCTGGAAGGGGCTCCAACATGGAGTCCCTTCTTGTAAAATCTTTTGAAGAAAAACTTCCGATAGATTTTCTTGTAATATCGGATAATCCTGATGCAGAAGGTTTGAAAAAGGCAGAAAAGTTTAATGTTGAAACAAAAGTTTTAAAAAATCTTAAAAAAGGATGGAAGATTGAAGATGAGGGAGAAGTCGAACTTTTAGAGATACTTGAAGATTTTTCTCCAGACCTTATTCTCCTTGCGGGCTTTATGAGAATAATACCTACAAAAATAGTTGAAAAATATTATTTGAAAATTGTAAACATCCATCCTTCTCTTCTACCTTCATTCAAAGGAAAAGATGCACAGAAGCAGGCATTTGAGTATGGTGTAAAAATTTCAGGATGCACTGTTCATTTTGTTGACAAAGGTGTTGATACTGGACCAATAATAGCACAGATTTGTGTTGATATTTCAGATGCCAGAAGTGTTGAAGATGTTTCGAAAAAGATTCTTGAGAAGGAACATCAACTTTATTTTGAGGTTATGAAAAAATTGCTCTTTTCGAAATGGAAAGTGGAAAACAGGAATGTTTACTTTTATTAAATTTCTTCTAGTTTTTTTATCACCATTTTTTCTATATCTTTCTCTCAAAATCATGGATTTTGGTTTTCTTTATATTCCCTTTTTTGCTTTGATTATTTTTACAATTTCACTTTTCAAAAAGAACAGAAAAAAGGTAACATTTTTGATCTTTTTTATCTACTGGTTATTGACACTTCTTTGGATTTTGAATCTGAATGTTGATCTCACTGGTCTTCAGAAGGTTCTTTTATTTTTTGGATGGTTTTTCCTTTCCGCACTCTATGCTTTTCTTTTTTCAATACCTTTTTTTATTTTTTCAATAAAAAATTTTGAAATTTTTGTGATTCCGATTGCTTATTCTGTTATAGAGATTTTAATGAGTTCAACAAGAGATTTCTCTTTTATATGGTTGTTCCCTTCAGTTTCTCTTGTAAAATATCCTCTTCTTATTCAAACAGCTGATATTGGTGGTTCATACCTGATAACATTTTTTGTGATACTTTTTGCAGTTTTGATATATAAAAGTTTTACAGATTGGAAAAATGTAAAACTCTATTTTTTGATCTTTATAATTTTTTTCCTTTTTATCTTTTATTATGGGATATATTCTTTGAAGAAAGATTTTTCAACAAACGATAAGAAAACAAGAATCACTTTGATACAGCCAAACCTTGAAGGTTACATGAAAGAGTCATACAGAGATTTTATAGATTACAGAGTCAATATGATAAAAGAACTCCTTGAATTATCGTTGCAGGATGATGGTGAAATATTGGTGTTTCCCGAAACATCCTCACCGATATTCTTTTCATACGAATCACCCTTTAGAAGATACTTAAAAGATTTTTCGTCTGTAAATAAAAGATTTATTTTCATTGGAGCGATAAGGGAATCTCAAGAGGATGATAAATACTATAATTCAATTTTCCTTTTCAAACCTGATTCTTCAATAGAATACTATGATAAAATACGACTTGTTCCTTTTGTCGAACATTTACCTTATGATGATAAAGTTTCTTTAATAAAAAAACTTGATTATGGACAGGGCGAATATTCTCCTGGAAAAACCCAGAAAGTTTTTAATTATAACGAAAATAGATTTTCAGGTTACATCTGTTTTGAATCGATCTTTCCAAAATTCGTTTCAGGTTTTTCAAAAAACGGTGCAGAGTTTCTGATAAATGTTTCTGAAGATGTCTGGTTTATAAAAGGTGATGGTTTAAAACAACATTTTTATTCTGGTATTTTAAGATCAGTCGAAAATAGAAGATATCTGGTGAGAGTTTCAAATCCAGGAATTTCTGCTGTAATAGATTGGTATGGAAACATAATCTGGAGAAGTTCTATCGGAAAGAAAGAGTTTAAAACCGAAACTGTTAAATTTAACGATAGGTTGACTTTTTTTGTTAATTCTGATAATATTGCTGGAAAAATTTTACTCTACATTTTCATTCTTTTCGTATATATAAAGATTGCACGGAGGCAAAATGACAGTAAGAGTTAGAATAGCACCCAGCCCAACAGGTTATCTTCATGTTGGAACAGCAAGGACTGCACTTTACAATTATCTTTTTGCAAAAAAAAATAAAGGAAAATTCATATTGAGGATTGAGGATACTGATGTTGAAAGGTCATCTAAAGAGATGACAGAGATAATCATCGAAGGACTTAAATGGCTTGGACTTGACTATGATGAAGGACCATTTTTTCAGTCCGACTATTTTTCACATTATATAGATCATATTCCACAACTTGAAAAGAGTGGTGGAATATATAGATGTTTTTGTACTCCAGAAGAGTTGGAAGAAAGAAAAAATCAGGTTATTGCACAGAAGAAGGCGTGGAAATATGATAGAAAATGTTTAAACCTGTCAAAAGAAGAGATTGAAAAAAATCTTCAAGAAAAAAAACCGTATGTCTGGCGAGTTTTTATCCCTGAAGGTAAAACCTATTTTGATGATCTGATCCATGGAAGGATAGAGAAGGATAACAGTGAGATAGAGGATTTTATAATTGTAAGAAGTGATAATACACCTGTTTACAATTTCGCAGTTGTTATTGATGATTACAGGATGGAAATAACCCATGTGATAAGGGGTGATGACCATATATCAAACACTTTTAAACAGATCCATATTTATAGATTACTCGGTGTTAAACCACCAGAGTTTGCACATCTTCCTTTGATACTCGATGAAAACAAAGCAAAACTTTCAAAAAGATCTGGAACAGTTTCTGTTCTTGCTTTCAGGGATATGGGGGTGTTGCCTGAGGCGTTTGTTAACTTCATAGCGTTGATCGGCTGGAGTCCAGGTGATAACAGGGAGATTTTAACGATCGATGAGATGATTGAACTGTTCTCTTTTGATAGAGTTGCAAAAAAAGGTGGAGTATTTGATTATAAAAAACTTGAATGGATGAACTCAAAATATATCACAAACAGTTCTGATGAAAAACTTTATGAACTTGTAAAACCTTTTTACAAAGAGTATGGGATAGACATTGAAAAATTTGATAAGGAAAAGGTTTTAAAGATAATTTTCAGTGTAAAAGAGAAAGCAAGATATTTGAAAGATTTCCCATATTTAACAGAGTTCTTCTTCAATGATATAAAAGAGTATGATAAGAAGGGAGTTGAAAAACATTTTGTTGAAGAGAAGTTGAAACATCTTAAAGTTTTAAAAGAAGAGTTGAAAAATCTTGATGATTTTTCTGAACATGAGATTGAAAGAGTTTTCAAAAACTATGTTGAAAAAACGGGAATAAAAGGTGGTGATATAATACATCCAACGAGAGTTGCTCTCTCAGGGAGAACTGAAGGCCCATCGTTGTTCTTGATGATGGAGATTTTGGGAAAAGATGAGGTTCTCAAACGCTTGACAAAAGTTCTTGAATCTGATATATTAAAAATCTAAAAATGGCGGTATCGTCTAGCGGCTAGGACGTGTGGTTCTCAGCCATAAAACCGGGGTTCGATTCCCCGTACCGCTACTCTTTAATACCTTATAAAAAAATTGGGGAGTCGTCCAACGGCAGGACTCATGACTCTGGATCATGCTATCGGGGTTCGAATCCCTGCTCCCCAGCCAGAAGAATTCAAACAAATCTTTTTACTCTTTTCTTATAATCTATATATTCACGCTTAAATTTTTCTTCAAGTTCTTTTTCTTCGATTAAAATGATTCTGTAAAATATGAATGTTGCAACTAAAAAAAATAAAAACATTTCAATTGATCCAAAAAGTAAAAAAATTGAAAAATAAAAAATCATAAAAAATATATAGATTGGATTTCTTGTGTAAGAATAGATACCTTTTGTTACAAGTCGTTTTACTTTTTGTGAATTTGTTCCAACTACCCACTCACTGTTTAAATCGACCAGAGATCTGATATAAAGTATTATTCCAAACAAAAAAAGTATAGCAGAAAAAATTTTGAAAAGAAAGTGGTTGAAAAAATTTTTAAATATAAAATCGTTGAAAGGAAAAAAGATGTTTCGAAAGATTTCAAAAAAGAATATGTTTGTGAAAGAAAAAATTATCAATGAATAAACACCATCTTGATTTTTCAAAGAAAAGTTAAAAAGATGGTTTTTCTCTCTTTTCAATTTAAAAAGGGAATTTATTAAAACCACCAGAAAAAAGGTCGAAATATAGATTATAGAAAGTATCTTTGTTAAATCCATTTTTTCAATTTTAACCTGTGTTTTATTTTTTACAAGATATGTTTTTTAGAATAGTTACAGAAAAATGTCAAAAAGTCAAGCACCGTCCCCGGGAAGAACAGAAAGAAGTCGTAAAGAGGAAATATTTTAAAAAATATCTTGACAAGATAAAATTTTGGGAATAATCTATTTTAAATAGGGTGGATATATATGTATGAATGAAAGAGATTATTGTTACCATATATACAATAGATTTTGGAAGTAATTTTTATTTAGAGATGTTTTAAACCAAAAGATTATTTAAACAAAAAGGAGGGTAAAATGGTAAAACACTTAAAACAAATGAAAATGTGTTGCGTATGTTTGTTTGTGTGCGGGGGGGGGGTAAAAGAAAGAAGCGGAGGTATTTTTCTCTTGAATCATCACTTTTAGTGGGGGTTATGAAATGGTTAATGATGGTAATAAGTGTACTGACTGTGGTTGTTATCAATGGGGAATATAGAATTTCAGATCGATTTATCGATGGAACGGAGACATATGAGAATTGGAATGTGAGGAGGGAAATTTCTAAAAAGGCGATAGTGACTGATGCGGTTGTGAAAGATTCTCTTGAAATAAAAATGGTAAGTTTAGATGGAGATAGTGAAAGTTCAGTGGTGTTTTTCAACAAATTGATAGGATTGGATACATTAATAAAAATAGAAAAGGTAAAAATGGATGTTCATTTTAAGACAGGATTTCCGATATATGCAGATAGAGTAGGGAAAGAGAGATATTTTGAATTTCAAGACCTGCGAATAATGCAATCATATAATGATTATTGGAGTAATGAAGTGAAGTATGCTCCTGGGTATTATATAGTTGTAAAAGGACAGGCAATTAGTGTTATAAGGGATAATTCACCATTAGATTTTGAAATAGAATTAACAGTGAGCGTAGATACATTTTTCACAACTCCAATACCTTTATACAGATATAGAATAGTTGCATTTAAAAATGGTGAAAAGATAGCGGAATTATCTTCAAATGAATATTTAGAATTTGTAGATTTTGTATTTAAGACCTGTATTGAAAAGAGTTTATTATTAAATGGTCAAATATACGAAGATAAGGAAGCAGGACATGAGATAAAAATTGATGATATAATAGTATACCCTGATTATAATGCAATAGAAATAACTAAGACGGATTATATTTGGGGGTATACTGAAAGTGAGCAAAGTATAGATGTAAAGATAGTGGATTCATATACTGGAGAGAAATGTAGAGGGAGTGAAGTGGAGATAGAAACAGGGGAAGGGAAAGTGTATCGGGGAGTAACAGATGATAATGGTGAGGTAATTATAAGTGGAATAACAACAATGAGTGATTCTGATTTAAAATTAATTATATCAAAAAGTGAAGAGTTTTATAAATATGAGGGGAATATTGATGTGCGATATTATATATTTAATGTTTCACATCAGAGAGATCTTCCTGTTCTAAAAAATATTGTAAACAGAATAACTGTGACGGAGTCAAATGCAATAGAGGGTATTTTTCCTGTATCTGGAGCATTGGTGGAAATAACAAATGGAGAAGATTATGTATATAGTGGACTAACAAATCAAAATGGGATATATGAAGTGTCTACATATTTAACCAATAATAAAAAGATAGAATTAAAAGTGACAAAAGACAGATATAAGACCTATACAGGGATGATTAATCCATACTTATGGAGCAATACACAAGATGCATTTGGTAAGAACAATCAGGAGCATATAGTGAGGAAGCCGAACACTGATGAGATGGAGATGGTGTATACAACGGGCGAAGATGTGGTGTATGGGAGGAGTGAAGATTTTGGGAAGATATGGGAATTAGAGGTATTGGGATCGGGAGTGGATCCTGTGTTAGTGAGGACTGGTAGTGGATTGATAGCGATCTGGCGGAATGGTATAAGTTCATACAGTTATGCGATAAAATCGAGCCCATGGACACCATCGGATACCTTGGTGAATCCGGTGATATGGTTGAGTGAACCGGTGCTTGGCTACAATTATACGGCAGGGAGGACATATATTGGGTACATTAATAACAGATATCTTCAGATGGAGAGAGGGGACTATATACTTGCGAGTATGGAAGAGTTGAATACAGATGATATATACTATGATACAGTGGTTTCATATCGGGGGGAGTACAATAAAGTTCCCATGAAATCGCCAGTATATTCACTGTATTATAACCAACTTGAACGGAATATATCCCATCTTATAGGATTTATAGATACATCTTTTCAATATGTTGTGAGTCGATATAATATAGAGACTAAAAAGTGGTCTGATTTTGAGATATTAAATAATCTTGGACAGAGATGCAATGCTCCTGTTGCTGATTATTATGGAGAGGTAACGACATTTGGGTATGAGGTTATGAATGTGGACAATACGAGGGATATCTGGGTGGTGAAGATGGTTGATGGAGTGATAGGGACTCCTGAGAGAGTGAACATATATAGTGGTCTAAACAGGAATCCGAAAGTCAGGAACAATTATCTTGTTAGTTATGTTAATAATTACAATAAGATAATATCGCAGCCCGGATATGGATTAACAAGTTTACAGAATGTTGTTGTGTTGAGTGGAGATTCGATATATAGTTATGAAGTGAATATGAAAGAGACACTTTTATCGAAGAAAGCGTTGTTTGCATGGACAGAGGGGAGTAATGGGGAATACAGGATAAAGATGAAAGAGGTGCAATACAAAGGTGAGGTGGTTCCGTATATAGTAAGTGAGCCACAGGATACGATAGAGAGAGTAGTGACAACACCATTGTATGAATACATACCATATAAAGTTCCAGTGGAGAGGCTAAACACAACTATAGATGGTCTAAATCCGGAGATGAGTTATACGATAAAGGTGTTGACATCTGATAATAATCCCGTGATGGCACAGGTGATAGAGATAGATGGAGAGGTATATGGAGTGGTGAGGGGAGGAGCGAATAGAGTAGATACAACGGAGATAATATTACCGAAAGAGGTATATGGTGATAAGAGAGTTGTTGTGAGTATAGACAGGAAGAAGGGGAATCCGAACAGGGTTGCAGAGGTGATAGTATATCAATATGAGAGAGAAGGAGGAGTGATAGCGACAGGGAATGAGAAGGAGATAATTGTATCTGTAGTGAATAACGATGAAACGGAAAAGAAGACGAAGCATGTGTTTACGGGTAAGGATGAAGTGTATATTGATTATCTATCGAGTGGTGTTAAGGATATAGAGATAGAGGTGTATGATGTAAGAGGGGGCATGATAAAGGATTGGAGGAGAGAGGTGAAAGTAGGGTTTAATAGAGTGCTGCTTAATGGAATAGAGAATGCTGGGATTTATTTTGTGGTGATTAAGAGTGGTGGGAGTAAAGAGATAAGGAAAATAAGTATAATAAAGTAAGAGAAGGAGGAGATGGAGCAAAAGTAGATTTTGCTCCATCTTTTTAGTATATGAAGAGATTAATATTTGTAGTGATGTTGAGTTTAATGAGTATTAAAATAATAGGTTTAAGGTTTACCCAAACGAATTATATTGATAAAGGAATTACCACTTCAAGTGAGATTACACCACTTAGAATACTTGATTACAACAGAGATGGATTAGAGGAATTAATAATATTTACATATGGAAAACTATATTTTTATGAATATGAAAATAGCACTTTTAACTTAATAAATACAATAGGAGATTCTCTTTTGCATATTGTTGCATATGGAGTAGGGGATTTTGATGGAGATAACTTATATGATTTGATGATGATATATTATTATTCTTCTCCGGTGGAAGAATATTATCGGCCAATAATAATTAAAGAACAGTCGGATAGCACATCGTTTTTTGACAATTTAGTATGGGGAAATGATACTTTGTATAGTTCTATATATCATGTTGGAATAACCGATAAACTGAAGCATGATGGAGTGGAGAGGATATATGGAGCAGGGATACCATGGTTAACAACTCCATCGAAGGCGTATGGCTGGTATTATTATACCTGCACAGGGGATAATCAATATGAGATAAGAGATACATTTATGGAGGAAACACGAGTTGGTGGAGCGATGGACATAGGTGATATAGATAAAGATGGATTAACAGATATAATAATAACATCACCGAACAACTATCTGTATTTTTATGAATCTGCAGATTTAATGGATACTTGTTTTATAAAAAAAGATTCCTTAACAGAGGGAGGATATGCCCCTTTACAATGGTTGATATTACCGGATATAGATGATGACGGAGTTAATGAGATAATAAAATCTCAAATTTATTATTTACAGCCGGTGGTGGGTTTGGCAGGGTGGGTGTCGTATGGATATGCGATAATGGAGGATACAATCGGGACAGGATTGTATGATACGATCTGGAGTAGGGATTTTCTTGTATGGACGGATTATATATATGGGGAGGGAGGTGGAGTGGATTATGGGGATGTAGATGGAGATGGTGGAGAGGAGATAGTGTTATGTGGAGGGCGACATATTGAGGTATGGAAAGGTATTGGAGATAATGAGTTAGAGAGGATCTGGGAATGGACGGATCCGACATATTATACAACAGCAAGTCGAATAAGTTGTTATGATTTTAACAGGAATGGGATAGAGGAGATAATATTTAGTGGATGTGGGCTGACTGGTAATATAACGAGGGTAATAGAGGGGGATCCTGAGAGAGATCCAGAGGCACCAGAGATGGTGAAGGCAGATGCGAGTGATGGAGTGGTGGTGGGAGAGGGAGTGGATTATGATGATTATATCAGGATAGAGTTCGGTGGTTTGACGAATGAGCCGAAGATAGATAAGAGTAATATAGATAGTATATTGAGATTATCAGGTGGGCACAGTTATTTAGCGAATGGGAGGTATCTGGACACATGCAGATGGGAGATAGAGGGTGGTAAGAGTGTTTTGTATATAGAGTTAACAGAGATAATATCGAAGCCGACAGTGATGGTTGGAGATACGATATATCCAGATGGAGTGACGATAAGGAGTTTTGAGTATCCGACGTATGCGATAAGTGAACCGATAGTGATAAGTGGTAGTTTTGGACCGATGGGGATAGAAGAGGAGAAAGGGGTAATTGAAAGAGGTGGATATAAAGAGATTGAAATGTTAAATCAGAGTGTGATATGGAATACCAAAGGGAGAGGTGTGTTGGTTATATATGATATAAGTGGAAGAGAGATAATAAGGGAGGAGAGGGATATGTTGGGTGAATATAAAACGGATATAAGTGGATTAAAGAATGGGATATATTTTGTGAAGTTGCAAACGGGGAGTAAAACGATAACCAGAAAGATAGTGCATGTAAAATAATGGGGAGACAAATTTTAAGGGAATGGTTTTAAATAAATGGACTATAGTGTTTTAATGGGAGGTTTAACAGTTAAAAAGAATGAATAGAATTTGTATAAAGAAATGAGTAAATTAATACAAATCATAAAAATATTTGCTTGTGTAGATATAAGATTTAATTTTCAGTTAGAATTATATTTTGAGAGGTTTAAAGATAAAAATATAAAAATTAGAAAAAAGGAGTCACAATAGAATAACTTAAAAAAACTTTGCAGAGTTAAAGGGATATGATAATGAATAGAAAAATGTCAAAAAGTCAAGCACCGTCCCCAAAGATAAAATAAAAAATTTTATTGACAGTGAAAAATGTTTAAGTAAAATCAAAAAAAAAGGGAGATTGTATGAAAATAAAAATTATCTTTTTTCCCATAATTTTTGTTTTATTTTTTTTATCTTG